>Ga0065165_1000281_pt1 | contig 86863 bp, 88 predicted proteins | sample AraplaMF_Cvi_mMF_FD_63813 | JGI IMG/M metagenome (GOLD analysis project Ga0065165, IMG submission 63813) | Arabidopsis root microbial communities from the University of North Carolina, USA - plate scrape MF_Cvi_mMF (version 2) (version 3) | ecosystem: Host-associated > Plants > Roots >... | reverse complement strand
CACTTCGGAGACCCCGCGCGCTGCGCGCGCCCCTCACCCCTGCCCTCTCCCGCAAGCGGGAGAGGGAGTCGTCCGTCCGGCTCGGTGCATTCTCACTCCCTCTCCCGCTTGCGGGAGAGGGTGGGGGTGAGGGCCAGCGGCGGTGGAAGTACCGCGGCCCTGTTGGTCAAGCCGCCGGTCGCGCCGGGATGTTCAGCCCGCGCTTGACCGCGTCGCGCGCCAGGAACGCTTCCAGCACGCGTTGCACGTTCTTGAACTCGCTGAAGCCGACCAGGTCGCCCGCGCCGTAGAAGCCGACCAGGTTGTTGACCCAGGGCCAGATCGCGATGTCGGCGATGGTGTACTCGTCGCCCATGATCCAGCCGCGGCCGGCCAGTCGCTGTTCGAGCACACCCAGCAGCCGCTTCGATTCGTTGAGATAGCGGTCGCGCGGCCGCTTGTCCTCGTAGTCCTTGCCGGCGAACTTGTGAAAGAACCCGACCTGGCCGAACATCGGCCCGATGCCGCCCATCTGGAACATCACCCACTGCAGCGTCTCGTAGCGGCGTGCCGGGTCTTGCGGGATCAGCTTGCCGGTCTTCTCCGCGAGGTAGACCAGGATCGCGCCCGATTCGAACAGCGGCAGCGGTGCGCCGCCCGGGCCGTCCGGATCGATGATCGCGGGGATCTTGTTGTTCGGGTTCAGCGACAGGAACTCCGGCGTGAGCTGGTCGTCGGTCTGGAAGCTGACCAGGTGCGGCTCGTACGGCAGGCCCAGTTCCTCGAGCGCGATCGACACCTTCACGCCGTTGGGTGTCGGCAGCGAGTAGAGCTGCAGGCGCTCGGGATGCTGGGCGGGCCACTTCTTGGTGATGGGGAAACTGGACAGGTCCGTCATGAGGGTTCCGTCGGAATGGGGTGAAGCGCCGACGATGGCGCGAAGAAAGCGTGAGCGAACCATTCTCTGCGGGCCTGGAGAGACCTTGCGGGGGACGGGTCAATGCGATCCGTGCACGGGGCGATCCGTGCACGATCGGCTCACCGCAACGGCGCGGCGAAGCGGTCCCAGCGCGGCGCCCAGTGCCCGGTGATGTCGGCCGAGACGATCACGCGATGCGCCTGGCCGATGATCAGCCGTCGCGGGACCAGGCCGATGAAGCGCGAGTCCTCGCTGTTGTCGCGGTTGTCGCCCATCATGAAGAACTGGTCGGCCGGCACGGCGAGCGGGCCGAAGTTGCGGCGCGCCTGGACCTCGGGCAGGAATTGCACGACGCGGCGCTGGCCGCCCCATTGCTCGAGCTCGCGCACGCCGCGCACCGCGACGCCGGGCGCCAGCGCCTCCGCCACCTCCTCCACCGGCGCATAGTCCGCCGGCTGGCCGTTGAGGATCAGCCGGTCGCCACGGAGCTCGACGATGTCGCCGGGCACGGCGACGATGCGCTTGATCAGCCGCGTGCCGTCGCGCGGCGAGCTGAAGGTGACGACATCGCCCCGCATCGGTTCGCCGACGCGGCGCAGCGAGAGATCGGTCAGCGGCAGCTTCCAGTCGTAGGCGACGCGTTCGACGAACACGACGTCGCCTTCGAGGATGGTCGGCCGCATCGACCCGCTGGGCACCGGGTTCCAGTCCGCGATCGCGGTGCGGAAGAACAGGAATCCGACAAGGAACAGCAGGAAGCCGCGGTTCTCGCGAAGCCAGGCGGTGACAGGGGTCTTCATGACGCACTCCAGAAGCGTGGACGGGACGAGGACCAGTGTGGGCGGGTGCTGGCGGGTGAGCCGCTCGCATGCGGCGATTGGGGGAAATCCGCGCCTGAGTGGCGCCTCGCCCATGGCGACAGCTTCGCGACAGCCTGACGTTCGGCCACGCGGACCGTGACCCTCATAATCCCGCGCCATGCGCAAGCACCTCCTGCACTTGCTGCTCCCGCTGTTCATGCTGCTGTCGCAGCAGGGCGCGGTGTGGCACGGCATCGGTCACCTGACCGGTGCGCGGGGGCATGCGCCCGCGGGGGCCGCCCTGGCCCACGCGCCTGTCCCGTCCGTGGCACGGGACGGGCACGACGACGTCGCCCACGCCGATCCGGACGAGCTGTCCGCCGATCAGCTGTGCGAGATCTGCCTGGCCTTCGACGACCTGGCCGCCTCGGCCCGCGCCGAGGCGCCGGTGCTCGCGCTGAACGAGGCCGTCCATGTCCAGGCCGCGGCCGCCGAGCGCGCCGAGCGCTCGATGCCCGCGCCGCCGCCGCGCAGCCGCGGCCCGCCGCTGGCCGTCTGAACCCGCCCTTCTGAACGCATCGCCGTCCGCAGGCGCCTGAACGCTTCCTTGAAGCCTTCGGCGATCGCGTCGTCACGGCCGGCCCGCGTTCGTCCGATTTCAGATTGCCAGAGCATCACCATGACTCAACCCTCCCTGCGCGTGCTCGCGCTGTCCCTGTCGCTCGCCTATCCGCTGCTGCACGCGCTGCCCGCGCATGCCGCCGATGACGCGGCGGCCCCCGCTTCGTCCGCGAACGCCGCGGCGACCAGCACCGTCGAAGCGCCCACCGCCGCCGGCGGCGCCGCCCTGCCGACGGTGCAGGTCCAAGGCGCGCGCAGCCGCCTCGACGCGGCGCGCAACGGCCTGTCGCCGGACACCGGCAGCACGATCTACAAGTTCGACCGGAACGACATCGCCCGCCTGCCGCAAGGCGACGACACGCCGCTCAACCAGGTGCTGCTGCAGACGCCCGGCGTCGTGCAGGACTCCTACGGCGGCCTGCATGTCCGCGGCGACCACGCCAACCTGCAATACCGCATCAACGGCGTCGTCATCCCCGAGGCCATCAGCGGTTTCGGCCAGACACTGGAAACGCGATTCGCCGACAGCATCAGCCTGCTGACCGGCGCGCTGCCGGCGCAATACGGCTACCGGACCGCCGGCATCGTGGACATCACCACGAAGGGCGTCGGCGAGGACGGCGAGAGCGACAAGCCCTTCGCCGGCAGCGCCGGCCTCACGCTGGGCACGCAGCGCTCGCGCGAGCTCGACCTGTCGGTACATGGCACGCAGGGCCGGCTGAGCTACGAGTTCAGCGGCTCCTTCCTCGGCAACGACCTGGGCATCGAGAACCCGACCGCGTCGCGCGACGCGCTGCACGACCGCACGCACCAGGGCAAGGGCTTCGGCCTGGTGTCCTACCTGCTCGACGACGACAGCCGCATCACCGCGATGGCCGGCGTGACCGACAACCGCTTCCAGATCCCGAACTCGCCAGGGCAGTCGACGGCGTTCACGCTGGACGGCACGCCGGACAAGGACTCGAGCACGCTGGACGCGCACCAGCGCGAGCGCAACCGCTTCGCCGTGGTCAGCTACCAGAGCGTGATCGGCAAGGACGTCGACTACCAGGTGTCGCTGTTCCACCGCTACACCGACGTCCACTACACCCCGGACCGGACCGGCGACCTGCAGTACCTGGGCGTCGCGGCCGACATCCTGCGCCGCAACGAGGCCAACGGCGTGCAGGCCGACGCGAGCTGGCGACTCGACCGCGCACACACGATCCGCAGCGGCCTCTTCGCGCAGCGCGAGCACGCCAGCACGGTCAACGACGCGCTGGTGTTCCCGGCGGACGACGACGGCAACCAGACCAGCGGCACGCCGCTGAGCATCGCCGACCACGGCCGGCTGAGCGGCCACCTGTGGGGCGCCTACCTGCAGGACGAGTGGAAGCTGGACCGCACGCTGACGCTGAACTACGGCGCCCGCTACGACGAGGTCGACACGGTGACGAAGGAACACCAGCTGAGCCCCCGCATCGGCCTGGTCTGGGATGCCGCGCCGACGGTGCGGCTGCACGCGGGTTACGCGCGCTACTTCACGCCGCCGCCGACGGAGAAGATCGACACCACCTCGGTCGCCGCCTTCGCCGGCACGACCAACGCGCTGCCGTCGGACGCGGACACGGCGGTGCGCTCGGAGCGCTCGAACTACTACGACGCCGGCGCCGCGTGGCAGGTCACGCCCAAGCTGACGCTGGGCATCGACGGCTACTACCGCGCCGTGCAGCACCTGCAGGATGAAGGCCAGTTCGGCAATGCGCTGATCTACTCGGCGTTCAACTACGCCAAGGGCCGCATCTACGGCGTCGACCTGTCGGCCAGCTACAAGGAGAAGCGCTGGTCCGCATATGCCAACCTCGGCACCACGCACGCCCGAGCGAAGCAGGTCGAGACGGGCCAGTTCAACTTCGAGCAGGACGAGCTGGACTTCATCGCCAGCAACTGGGTGCACCTCGACCACGAGCAGAAGCTGAGCGCCTCGGCCGGCGTCAACGTGCGACTGGACGACGGCTATGCGGTGGGTGCGAGCGCGCTCTTCGGCAGCGGCCTGCGCAACGGCTTCGCCAACACGACCCACCTGCCCTCGTACACCAGCGTCAACGCGGACGTGAGCAAGAAGTTCGAGCTCGGCGGCGGCGGGCCGGTGGAAGCGCGGCTGTCGGTGCTCAACCTCTTCGACAAGGGCTATCAGCTGCGCGACGGGTCGGGCATCGGCGTCGGCGCGCCGCAGTACGGGCAACGCCGCACGGTGTATGTGAGCCTGACGAAGGAGTTCTGACGGCTCCGGCCGCGTGCGCCGCCCTGTCGCCTGTATCGGGCGAACGTGGGCTGGCGCACGGCGGCCGGGACAGCGCCGAGGTAGGCTGCGGCGCATGAAAACGCCCGCCGACGTCTGGAACAAGCGCTACGCCGAACAACCGCTCAGCCAGGACGAAGCCTGGCTGAGCGGCTGGCAGCACCGGCTTCCCGGCGTGCGCCGCGCGCTGGACATCGGCTGCGGCGACGGCTGGGAGACGGCGGCGCTGCTGGAACTGGGCGTCGAGGTCACCGGCATCGACATCTCCGCCGAGGCGCTCGCCCGTTGCCGGCAGCAGTCGCCGCGGGCGCGGCATGTGCTGGCGGACGTGCGCGCGATGCCGATGCTGGTCGACGGCGAGTTCGACCTGGCGGTGGCGCAGCTCTCGCTGCACTACTTCGACCGCGAGGACACGCAACGCGCGCTGTGCGAGATCGCCCGTGTGCTGGCGCCGGGCGGCCGGCTGATCGGCTGCGTGAACGCCGAGGACGACTGGCATTACGGCGCACCGGACGACGCGTCGTCCTGGGCGCTGACCACGGTCGACGGCGTGGCCAAGCAGTTCTTCACCCGCGGGAAGATCGAGGACGTGCTCACCGCGTGCTTCGACATCGAGCACCTCGACAAGCGCACGCTGAGCCGCTACGGCAAGCCGAAATCGGTGTGGGAGTTCTTCTGCACGAAGAAGGCGGAGTGAGGGTCGGGACGCCATTGCGCCGGCAGGCGCCGGCAGGCATCGACGCCCCGGCGCCAGTCCATGTCATCTCCGACAAAAAATTCGCTTGCAATTGCTTCGCACACAAATTAAAGTTCACCCCATGGCACGCAACACCACCCCCAAGCAGCAGAAGGCGACCGGCAACGCCGCCGCCGTCTGCCCGCCGCTGGAGATCGATCAGCAGCTCTGCTTCGCGCTGTACTCGACGATGCTGGGCATGAACAAGGTCTACCGCGAACTGCTGAAGGACATCGAGCTGACCTACCCCCAGTACCTCGTGATGCTGGTGCTGTGGGAGCGCGACGGGTTGACGGTCGGCGAGATCGCCGAACGCGTGTTCCTGGATTCCCCCACCGTGACTCCGCTGCTGAAGCGGCTGGAGTCCGCGGGCCTGGTCAGCCGCGACCGCTCGCCGCTGGACGAGCGCCAGGTGCTGATCACCTTGACCGACGCCGGCCGCGCGCTGCGCAAGCGCTCGACACACCTGCCGCAGTGCATCGTGGATGCCTCGGACTCGGACCTCTCCGAGCTGATGGAACTCCGCGACCGCCTGCTGGTCCTGCGCGAACGCATGGCCCGCAAGGCCGGCTGAGCGCGCCACGAACGAATGCCCACAAACCCACCTTCTTCCGCCAATTAATTCGTGCACAAACATTTTGTAAACAAGTCAAATCCCTGACACCTCATTCATCACCACCAACCGCAGTCCCACACCACCACCAGAAGGAGCCCACCATGAACGCCATCGCCACCCTCGCCCGCCAATCCCGCCGTCAACTGCTGGTCCTGTCGACGCTGGCCGTCGCCGCCGCCGGCGCGATCGCCACGCCGGCCCTGGCCGCCGAGACGAAGGCCTCGCCCGCCCCGGCCGTCCGCGCCCAGGCCTCGGGGTCGTACATCACGACCAAGGACGGCGTGCAGCTGTACTACAAGGACTGGGGTCCGAAGAACGGCCAACCCGTCGTCTTCAGCCACGGCTGGCCGCTGAACTCCGACAGCTGGGAAGCGCAGATGATCTTCCTGGCCGACCAGGGCTACCGCGTGATCGCCCATGACCGCCGCGGCCACGGCCGCTCCAGCCAGCCCTGGGACGGCAACGACATGGACCACTACGCCGACGACCTGGCCACCGTCATCGAGACGCTGAACCTGAAGAACGCCGTGCTCGTGGGCTTCTCCACCGGCGGCGGCGAGGTCGCCCGCTACATCGGCCGTCACGGCACCTCGCGCGTGGCCAAGGCGGTGCTGGTGTCCGCCGTGCCGCCCATCATGGTCAAGTCCGCGAAGAACCCCGGTGGCCTGCCCATCGAAGTGTTCGACGGCATCCGCAAGGCGCAACTGGACAACCGCTCGCAGCTCTACAAGGACATTCCCGCCGGTCCGTTCTACGGCTTCAACCGTCCGGGCGCGAAGGTCTCGCAGGGCCTGATCGACAACTGGTGGTTCCAGGGCATGCAAGGCGGCCACAAGAACACCTATGACTCGATCAAGGCGTTCTCCGAGACCGACTTCACCGAAGACCTGAAGAAGTTCGACAAGCCCACGCTGATCATCCACGGCGACGACGACCAGATCGTGCCCATCGACGCGGCCGGCCGTGCCTCGGCCAAGCTGATCAAGGGCTCGATCCTGAAGGTCTACGAAGGCGCGCCCCACGGCCTGACCGATACCCACAAGGATCGCGTCAACGCCGACCTGCTGGCCTTCATCCGCCAGTAACTGCTTGCAACTTCGTCAGCCGGGTCGTTGTTCACGACGCCCGGCTGGCCGAGGGCAAGGCCCGTCCCCCACCTTCGGGGGAAGTCAGACGCGGGGTTTCCCCCCGCGTGCCGTTTGGTACGCTCGGTGATCTTTCCGATGGACGGCGCTCCGACGCGCCGGCTCGTGGACCCCGCCGATGCCGATTCCCCTCCCGCCCTCCTCCGCGCTGCCGCATGTCCGTGTGTTCGAACTCCAGGCCAGCGACGAGGCCCTGCTCCAACGGTTCTACGAGCGCAATCCGCTCTACTTCGAGCAGGTCAACGGTGTCCCGCCCCGCCCCGACGAAGCCCGCGAGGAAATCCGCGACCTCCCCCCCGAAGGCTGGAGCTTCAGCGGCAAGCGCCTGCTCGGGTACGCCGACGACGAGGGCGAACTGGTCGCCATGGCGTCGCTGGTCTCGGACCTGATGGCGCCCCGGGTCTGGCTGCTGGGACTGTTCATCGTCGCCACCTCGCTGCACGGCTCGCCCGCCGCGCGGGAGATCTACGCGGAGCTCGAGCGCTGGATGCGCCGCAACGGCGCGGCCTGGGTCCGGCTGGGCGTGGTCGTCGGCAACGGGCGCGCGGAGCGCTTCTGGGAACGCCAGGGCTTCACCGAGGTCCGCCGCCGCGACGGCCTGGCGATGGGCCAGCGCGTCAACGAGCTGCGCGTGATGGTCAAGCCGCTGGACGGCGGACGCATCGAGGACTACCTGGCGATGGTGCCCCGGGATCGCCCCGGCGAGCCCTGAGGCCGATCGACGCGACCCGGCGACGCACACGGCCACGGCAATGAAAAAGGGCCCCGTGAGAGGAGCCCTTCGTCGTGCGGTGCGGCAGCGGGAGGCCGCGAAGGCCTCGCGCCCGGGATCACTCGCCCAGATACGCCGCGCGCACCTTGGGATCGTTGAGCAGGGCCTTGCCCTCGCCCTGCATCGTGATCGCGCCCGACTCCATCACGTAGCCGCGGTTGGCCAGTTCCAGCGCGCGGCTGGCGTTCTGCTCGACCAGCAGCACCGTCACGCCCTGCTGGTGGATGTCGTTCACCACCTCGAAGATCTTGTCGACCATGATCGGCGACAGGCCCATCGACGGCTCGTCCAGCAGCAGCAGCTTGGGACGCGCCATCAGCGCGCGGCCCATGGCCAGCATCTGCTGCTCGCCGCCGGACATCGTGCCGGCGAGCTGGGCGCGACGCTCCTTGAGCCGCGGGAACAGGCCGAAGACCTTCTCGATGTCGGCCTCGATCTCCTTGTCGTTGCGGATGAACGCGCCCATCAGCAGGTTCTCGGTGATCGTCATGCGCGTGAAGGTGCCGCGGCCTTCCGGCACCATCACCAGGCCCTGCTTGGCCAGGTTCCAGGCGCCCTGGCCCTTGATCGAGCGGCCCATGAACTTCACGTCGCCCACGGCCAGCGGCTGCAGGCCGGTGACGGCCTTCAGCGTCGTGGTCTTGCCCGCGCCGTTGGCGCCGATCAGCGAGACCAGCTCGCCCTGGCGCACGTCGAAGTCCACGCCCTTGACCGCCTGGATCCCGCCGTACGCGACCTTGAGGCCCTCGACCTGGAGGAGGATGTTGTCTGCCATCTTTTCGGTTTCCTTGGGTCGCGATCAGGGTGCCGCGTGGGCGTCGTGCGCCGCGTGGGCGCCCAGGTAGGCCTCGATGACCTTGGGATTGCGCTGCACGTCCGCCGGCGTGCCTTCGGCGATCTGCTTGCCGTAGTCCAGCACCGTCACGCGGTCGCACAGGCCCATCACCAGCTTCACGTCGTGCTCGATCAGCAGGATGGTGCGGCCGTCGTTGCGGATGCGGTCGATCAGCTCGCGCAGCACCACCTTCTCGGTCGCGTTCATGCCGGCGGCGGGCTCGTCCAGCGCGATCAGCTTCGGGTCGGTCGCCAGCGCGCGGGCGATCTCCAGCCGGCGCTGGTCGCCGTAGGACAGCGTGCGCGCCTTGAAGTCGGCATGGCGCTCGATGCCCACGTAGGCCAGCAGCTCGCGGGCGCGGGCGGTGATCTCGGCCTCTTCCTTCTTGAAGCCCGGCGTGCGGAACACCGCGCCCATCAGGCCCGAGTGCGTGCGCACGTGGCGCCCCACCATCACGTTCTCCAGCGCGGTCATCTCGGCGAACAGCCGGATGTTCTGGAAGGTGCGCGCGATGCCGGTCTTGGCGACCTGGTGCACGGCCTGCGGCTTGTAGGCCTGGCCGCCCAGCTCGAAGGTGCCGCCGTCGGGCACGTACAGCCCGGTGATCACGTTGAAGAAGGTCGTCTTGCCGGCGCCGTTGGGGCCGATCAGGCCGTAGACCTGGCCCTTCTTGATCTCGATGGCCACATCCGACAGCGCCTGCAGGCCGCCGAAGCGCTTGGACGCGCCGGCCACTTTCAGTACGGTTTCAGTCATTCTTTCTGGCTCCTGGCACGGATCAGGCGTTGATGGCGCTGCCGGTGTTCGCGGGCGGCGCGGCCCCCGGGGGCAGCGGCCGCGACTTGCCGTGCTCGGGCGACGGCCACAGGCCGCGCGGACGCATGAGCATGATCACGATCATCGCCAGCGCGATCAGCAGCTGGCGCAGGATGGCCGCGTCCAGGCGGCCGTCGGTCATCTCCTGCAGCGGGCCGGCGACGTAGCGCAGCACTTCCGGCAGCGCGGCCAGCAGCAGCGCGCCCAGGATCACGCCCGGGATGTGGCCGATGCCGCCCAGCACCACCATGGCCACGATCATCACCGACTCCTGCAGGCTGAACGATTCCGGCGACACGAAGCCCTGGAACGCGCCGAACATCGAGCCCGCCACGCCGCCGAAGGTCGCGCCCATGCCGAACGCGAGCAGCTTCATGTTGCGGGTGTTGATGCCCATGGCCTTGGCGGCGATCTCGTCCTCGCGGATGGCCATCCAGGCGCGGCCGATGCGGGAGTTCTCGAGCCGGTAGCAGATCACCACCGACGCGATCACCAGCGCCAGGAACAGGTAGTAGTACATCGACACCGAGTTGATCTCGATCCCGAAGAAGGTGTGGTTCTGGCTGAACTCGAAGCCCAGGAAGTGCACGCCGTCGATCTGGCCGATGCCGCGCGGGCCGTTGGTGATGTTCAGCGGGTATTCCATGTTGTTCAGGAACACGCGGATGATCTCGCCGAAGCCCAGCGTCACGATGGCCAGGTAGTCGCCGCGCAGCTTCAGGGTCGGGGCGCCCAGCACCACGCCGAAGAAGCCCGCCAGCAGCGCGGCCAGCGCGATGGCCAGCAGCAGCGGCAGGTGCAGCCCGTTGGGGAAGGCCGCGGCGATGTGCTCGAAGTTCTCCGCCAGGTGCGGGCTGTTGAGCAGCGCGAACAGGTAGGCGCCCACCGCGTAGAACGCGACGTAACCCAGGTCCAGCAGGCCGGCGTAGCCGACGACGATGTTCAGGCCCAGCGCCAGCAGCACGTACAGCAGCGCCAGGTCGATGATCCGGACCGGGCCGTTGCCGAAGGACTGCGCGAACAGCGGCAGCACCAGCAGCAGCGCGCCGGCGACCAGGAAGGTGACGAGTTTGGAGGTCTTGTTCTGGAACATGTGCGACTCCTCAGGCACGGTCGGCGACGCGTTCGCCCAGCAGGCCCGACGGACGCAGCGTCAGCACCAGGATCAGCGCGATGAAGGCGAAGATGTCGGCGTAGTGGCTGCCCAGCACCCCGCCGGTCAGGTCGCCGAGGTAGCCCGCGCCGATCGCCTCGATCAGGCCCAGCAGCACGCCGCCGACCATCGCGCCGGCGAGGTTGCCGATGCCGCCCAGCACCGCGGCGGTGAAGGCCTTCAGCCCGGGCATGAAGCCCATCGAGTGCTGCACGGTGCCGTAGTTGGCGGCCCACATCAGGCCGGCGACGGCGGCCAGCGCGGCGCCGATGATGAAGGTCAGCGAGATGACCGCGTCAGGCTTGACGCCCATCAGCGCGGCCACGCGCGGGTTCTCGGCGGTGGCGCGCATCGCGCGGCCCATCTTGGTGTGGTTCACCAGGAACAGCAGGCCGCCCAGGATCACGACGGTGGTCACCAGGATCAGCACCTGCGTCACCGTGATCACGGCGCCGCCGATCATGATCGGGTCGGCCGGCAGCAGCTGCGGGAAGGGCTTGGGGTTCGGCTTCCAGATGATCATGGCCAGCGTCTGCAGCAGCAGCGACATGCCCATGGCGGTGATCAGCGGGGCCAGGCGCGGCGCGTTGCGCAGCGGCCGGTAGGCGATCTTCTCGATCGCGAAATTGAGCAGCGTGCAGACCACGATCGCGCAGGCGAGCGCGATGACCATCAGCAGCCAGCCCGGCAGGCCCAGGCCGGCCAGCGCCGTCACCACGGTCCAGCTGACCAGGGCGCCGGCCATCAGCACCTCGCCGTGGGCGAAGTTGATGAGGTTGATGATCCCGTAAACCATCGTGTAGCCCAGTGCGACGAGGGCATACATGCTCCCCAGCACCAGGCCGTTGATGATCTGCTGAAAAAGTATCTCCATAAGGCCCCAGCATGTTGTTGGACACGGCTCGCACCGCGTGACGGCGCTTCGGGGTGCAACCCCCGTGCCAAGCCGCCCGTTTCAAGGGTATTCACCGACAAGGCGACATCCGTGCGTACTTGTCGACGTTGTGTTCCCAGTCTCGGCGACGCAACGAAGTGCGGAAATCCGCACAAACCGCCTAGCCAGCCGGGCGATTACTCGCCAGAGGCAAAAAAGCCGGGACGCCGGGTGCATGTCGTGCGCCAACTTGGGCACACTGGGCGCCGATTTCCCCTCACCCATGGAACCGGTCGTCTCCTCCTCCTTCGCGCCCACGTCGATCCGCCAGCGCTTGGCGTTTTTCCTGGGCCGGCCCACCTTCTACCTGTACCTGACCGGCGTGCTGATGCTGCTGGGGCTGCTGCTGGGCCACCGCCTGAGCGAACGCGCCAGCCTGGACCAGTTGAGCGCGCTGGCCACCGAACGGCTGGAGCTCTACGCCTCCAACCTGCAGACCGAGCTGGGCCGCCACGCCTACCTGCCCAGCCTGCTGGCCATCGACGGCGAGGTGAACCGGCTGATCGAGCATCCCCAGGACGAAGCCCAGCGCAAGGCGGCCAGCCTGCTGCTGGCACGGGTCAACGTGCGCGCCGGGACGACGCAGATCTTCGTGGCCGATCCCGAGGGCCGCGTGCTCGCGTCCAGCGAGCCGCTGACGCCGCCGCTGCGGCTGCAGCAGGCGATCGAGCAGGACCGCCACCACTTCTTCGCCTCCGACGCCGGCCAGGCGGGGCTGAGCGGCTCGACCAACTTCTTCCTGCTGCACCCGATGCGGCGCAACCAGGAGCTGCAGGGCGTGATCGTCGTGAAGCTCAACCTGGCGCCGCTGGAGTCGACCTGGGTCGACCTCGGACTGCGCTCGCAGGGGGAGCGCATCCTGGTGACCGACGACCAGGGCGTGGTGATCATGAGCTCGGTCGAGGACTGGCGCTACGCGGTGCTCAACCGCGCCGACGCGTCCGAGCGGGACCGGCTGCAGGCCAGCGCGAGGTACCCGCGGGTCGGGCCGGACCTGGGCCTGCCCGGCGCGCTCGAGGCCTACAACAGCCTGCTGGTGCGGGCGCCCGCGCCGGCCAGCGCGACGCTGCTGGCGCAGGAGCGCCAGATCCTGCCGCTGGGATTGCGGCTGCTCGCCCTGTCGGACCTGTCGGAAGTGCGGCGCCAGGCACGGCTGGCGGCCTGGAGCGGCGCGGCCTTCGGCGCGGCGATCGGCATGCTGCTGCTCTACCTCGCGTCGCGTCGGCGCGCGCTGCGCCAGCTCTTCCACGCCAAGACCGAATTGCAGAACGCGCACGGCCAGCTGGAGCTCATCGTCGATGAACGCACGGCGGAACTCCGCCAGACCAACGAGGAACTGCTCGACCAGATCGCCCAGCGCCGCCAGGCCGAGGGCGAGCTGCTGCAGACCAGCAAGCTCGCGGTGCTGGGGCAGATGTCGGCGGGCCTGTCCCATGAAGTCAACCAGCCGCTGACGGCGCTGCGCGCGCTGGCACGGAATTCGCAACGTCTGCTCGAGGCCGGCCGCACGCAAGCGGTCGCGGACAACCTGCAGACGATGGACGACATGGTCGAGCGGATGGGGCAGATCACGCGCCAGCTCAAGAGCTTCGCCCGCAAGGCGGAGCCCTCGCGCACGGCCGTGTCGCTGCTGGCCAGCGTGAACAACGCGCGGCTGCTGCTGGAGCACCGCACCCGCCAGCTCGACCTGAACGTGGAGGTCGACGTGCCGGCGGGACTGCGCGTCAACGCGGAGTCCAACCGGCTGGAGCAGGTGCTGGTGAACCTGCTGGCCAACGGCATCGACGCGATCTCGTCGGAGCCGGCCCACGACGCCGACGACGCGGGCGAGCCGCACGAGCGGCGGCTGCGCGTGGCGGCGGTGCCGGCCGACGAAGGCCGGCGCGTGCGCGTGCAGGTGCAGGACACCGGGCCGGGGCTCAGCGAGGCGCTGCTGCCGCGGCTGTTCGAGCCGTTCTTCACCACCAAGCCCGCCGGCGAAGGCCTGGGGCTGGGGCTGGTGATCTCGTCCAAGATCGTCCATGAATTCGGCGGCGCGCTGAAGGCGCAACGGCTGGACCATGGCATGAGTTTCGAGTTCGACCTGGAGGTCGACACCTGGCGGGCCGAGGAGGGTCAGCATGTTTGAAGGCTACAAGGTCGTGTTCGTCGAGGACGACCTGCCGGTGCGGGTCAGCCTGACCCAGACGCTGGAGCTCGAGGGGCTGGCCGTGGTGCCGTGCCGCTCGGCGGAAGAGGCGCTGCCGCATGTGCAGCCCGGCGCGCAGATCGTCGTCATCACCGACGTGCGGCTGCCCGGGATGGACGGGCGCGCGCTGCTGGCGCACGTGCAGGCGACGGATCCGCAGATCCCGGTGATCCTGATCACCGCGCACGGCGACGTGAACATGGCGGTGCAGGCGATGCGCAACGGCGCGTACGACTTCATCGAGAAGCCCTTCGCGCCGGAGCGGCTGCTGGACACGGCGCGGCGCGCGCTGGACCTGCGGATGATCCGGCACTCGGCCGACGAGCTGCGCGCGCAGCTGTCGGCGGCCAGCGGGATCGAGGCGGCACTGCTGGGGAAATCGCCGGCGATGCAGCAGCTGCGGCGCCAGGTGCTGAACCTGGCCTCGACCTCGGCCGACGTGATGATCCTGGGCGAGACGGGGACCGGCAAGGAGCTGGTGGCGCGCTGCCTCCACGACCAGAGCCCGCGGCGCGACCGGCACTTCGTCGCGATCAACTGCGGCGGGTTGCCGGAGGCGCTCTTCGAGAGCGAGCTCTTCGGCCACGAGTCGGGGGCGTTCACCTCGGCCGGCAAACGCCGCATCGGCAAGATCGAACATGCCAACGGCGGCACGCTGCTGCTCGACGAGATCGAGACCATGCCGGTCGCGCTCCAGATCAAGCTGCTGCGCGTGCTGCAGGAACGGCGCGTGGAACGGCTGGGCTCCAACGAGGAACAGGTGATCAACGTCCGCTTCATCGCGGCGAGCAAGGCCGACTTGAAGGAGATGGGCGAGCGCGGACAGTTCCGCAGCGACCTCTACTACCGGCTCAACATCGCCACGCTGGTCCTGCCGCCGCTGCGCGAGCGCCGCGAAGACGTGCCGCTGCTGTTCGAGCACTTCGTGGCGCAGGCCTGCAAGCGCTATGAGCGCGAGGCGCCGGAACTCACGCCCGAGAAACTCCGTGAGCTGATGGCCCATGACTGGCCCGGCAACGTGCGCGAGATCCGCAACGCGGCCGATCGCTTCGTGCTGGCGCTGGATGACCTCGATTCATCGGCGGCGCTGCAGGCGGTGCCGAACCTGGCGCTGGCGCGGCAGATGGAGATGGTCGAGAAGGCCCTCATCGAACAGGCGCTGCGCCGCTCGGGCGGGAAGGTGCCGGCAGCGATGGAGTTGCTCGGGACGCCGCGAAAGACACTGTACGACAAGCTGCATCGGCACGGGATCCAGCTCGACGATTTCCGCTGATTGCCCCGAGGGCCCTCGACTGCCCTCTCTCTGGGTCCGTATGGGAGAAAGATTTTCGCGGTCAGGCCGCGAAAACCCTTCCCCCATACACCGACACGTTGTCGCCCTTCCCCGGTCGCATACCGAGGACTTCGTTTCAGGCGGCCTGCCGCGTTCCCTGGGAGGCGCGATCCAGCACTTCCTTCAACTGATCGATCGTGGCCGGCTTGACCAGGTAGGCCGCGGCGCCACGACGGATCGCTTCCGCGGCATCGCCGGGATCCGAGGTGCCGGTCAACATCACGACCGTCATCGGTCCTTGCAGCAAGGCTTCGGTCAGGAAATCCATCCCCTGCCCGTCCGGCAGCGCCCGGTCCAGGATCAGCACGTCCGGCCGATGCTCGGCGATGCGCTGTCGCGCCTCTCGCAAGCTGGCGGCCGTGGCGGCGGTGTAGCCCTCCAGCTCGAGGAGGATGCCCAGCGTCTCGCTGGATTCGAGGTTGTCGTCGACGATGACGGCGTGCGGAAGCATGGCAATCCCTGCGGCAAGAGGTCCAACAGAAAGGACTCGCGTGTGACTCCGCCCAGCATCCACCAGGACACCGGGCCGAGGGGCGACACGCGTGCGATTGGCAGGCTCGGCAATCGGCATGCCAGCTCACCTCGCCCGCCTCTGGCGAGCGGTTCGAACTTCTTGCGCGCGTCGCGCGCGCGTGTCGGACCCCTCGTCCGCAGGGGCCGGGACGGAAAGTTGCCCTGCGGCTTTCTGACCATAATCCCAGCCTCCGCCTTCCCCGCGCTTCATGACGACGACCGACGCCCCGATCGAGACCGAGTTGCTCCCTCGGCTGCGCCGCCACACCGGGTCGCTGCACGACGGCATCGAGACGCTGCTCCGGCTCGAGGCACCGATGCCGCTCGCCCGCTACGGACGCATCCTGCACGGCTTCCACGAGTTCCTGCGACTGTGGGAACAGCGCGTGCGCCACGCCTTGCCCCCTGCCCTGCAACCCTGGTTCGACGCGCGCGTGCGCTCGCCGTTCGCGGCCCAGGACATCGCCGCGCTGGGCCTGCCCGAGGACCCCGCGATGCGCGCCTCGGCCCGGACCTCGCAGCACCTGTTGCGGCTCGACTCGCCGGCCGCGGCCATCGGATCGCTGTACGTCATCGAGGGCTCGGCCCTCGGGGGCCAGGTGTTGACACCCAGGCTGCTGGCCGCGCACGGCCTGACCCCGGCGCACGGCACGGCCTATTTCCACGGCTTCGGCGCCCGCACCGGCGCGATGTGGCGCGAGTTCCGCCAGCTCGCCCAGGCCGAGGCCGGCAAGGACGAGGTCCATCGCGAGGCCGCGTGCCGCGCCGCGGCCCAGACCTTCGAGGCGCTGATCGCGACCTTCGCCCCGGTGGGCGGGACCGATGCCGCCCACCCGACGCCGCCAGGCGGGCATTGATCGTCGAGGTCGCGATGACAGCCGTTTCCCTGCCCACCACGCCGACGGACCAGCAGATCGCGCAGTGCGCGAGCGAGCCGATCCGCGTGCCCGGCGCGATCCAGCCGCATGGCTGGCTGGCGGCCGTGGACCTGCGCAGCGGCAGCCTGGTGGCCTTCAGCGAGAACTGGTCGGCACTGGTGCCGGCGACGCCCGACATGCTCGGCGCGCGCATCGAGGGCGCGCTGGACCCGGTCATCGCCGCCCGCCATTCGCTGGTCGACGGCGAAGGTCCGGTGTCCTGCGGCGTGGTGACGATCGCCGGACAGCGGCTGCACGCGTCGGGCCACCGGCTCGGCGAACTGGCCTACCTGGAACTGGAACCGGACACCGCCGACGCCGGCAACCGCGCGCCGATCTACAGCCTGGCGCGGCACCTGGTGCCGATGATGCAGCGCACCCGGGCTGTCGACGAACTCTGCCGCGTCGTCGTGGCCGAGATGAAGCGCCTGACCGGCTTCGGCCGCTGCCTGGCCTACCGCTTCGACGCGGACGGCCACGGCGAGGTACTGGCCGAGGCCATCGACGCGGGTTACGACGCCTACGCCGGCCACCACTTCCCCGCTTCGGACATCCCGCCGCAGGCGCGCGAGCTCTACCGCATCAACCACATCCGGCTGATCGCCGACGCGCACTACGAGCCGGTGCCGGTGCGTTTCGTCGACGGGCGCGACGCCACCACGCTGGACCTGTCGCAGGCCGCGCTGCGCAGCGTGTCGCCGGTGCACCTCGAGTACATGCGCAACATGCGCACGCTGGCCTCGATGTCGGTGTCCATCATCGTCGCCGGGCGGCTCTGGGGCCTTGTCTCGTGCCACGACCATGCGCCGCGCCAGCTGTCGTGGCAGACGCGCATGGCCTGCGAGCACCTGGGCCAGCTGCTGTCGCTGCAGATCGAGGCGAAGGAAGAGAACGAGCAGGTGATGGAGCAGCTGCGGCTGCGCCAGCTGACGCTGGCGATCGTCGCGCACCTGGCCGACAGCGACGCGACGCTGCAGCGCCTGGTCGAGGAACCGGGCGCGCTGCTGCGCCTGGGCCGGGCGAGCGGCGCGGCGGTGATCCTCAACGACAGCTGCTGGACCGTCGGCGAGACCCCCGACCGCGAGACGCTGCTGACGCTGGGCCACTGGCTGGGCAACCGCATCGACCAGGTCTGGCACAGCGACCGGCTGCCGGTGGACGCGGCGCCATTGGGCGGCTCGCTTGGCGCGGCGGGGTTGCTGGCGATCTCGATCTCGCGATTGCACCGCCACCACATCGTGTGGTTCCGTCCCGAGATCGTGCAGACCATCGTCTGGGCCGGCGATCCGCGCAAGGAATCGGCCATCGGCGCGGACGCCCGGCTGCATCCGCGCCGCAGCTTCTCGAGCTGGAAGGAGCAGGTCGGCGGACGTTCGCTGCCCTGGACATCCGGCGAGATCCACGCGGCGCAGGAGCTGCGCCAGGCGCTGATCGGCATCGTGCTGCGGCGCGCCGAGGAGATGGCCGAGGTCGCGATGGAGCTGGGCCGCGTCAACAAGGAACTGGAAGCCTTCTCCTACACCGTGTCCCACGACCTGCGCGCGCCGATGCGCCACATCGCCGGTTTCGTCGACCTGGTGCTGGAGATGGAGGGCGAGGCGCTGTCCGATCGTTCGCAACGCTACCTGGCGCATGTCAAGGAAGCCTCCGCGCATGCCGGCCAGCTGGTGGACGCGCTGCTGGACTTCTCGCGGATGGGGCGCTCGGCGATCAAGCATTCGTCGATCAACACCGATCACCTGGTCGAGGACCTGGTCGCCGAACAGAAATCGCTGAACAAGGACCGCCGCATCGAATGGATCGTGCAGCATCCGCTGCCGCGCCTGTGGGGCGATCCGGTGCTGCTGCAGGTGGCCGTGCGCAACCTGGTGTCCAACGCGGTCAAGTACACGCGACCGCGCAACCCCGCGCGCATCGAGATCGCCGGCATCGACACGGACGACGGCGTCGGGCTGAGCATCTCGGACAACGGCGTGGGCTTCCAGATGAAGTACGTCGGCAAGCTGTTCGGCGTCTTCCAGCGCCTGCACCAGACCGAGGCCTTCGAGGGCACCGGCATCGGCCTGGCGAGCGTGCGGCGCATCGTCGAGCGCCACGGCGGCCAGGTCGACGCCTGGGGCGAGGCCGACAACGGCGCCCGCTTCCGCTTCACGCTGCCGACGCGGGCGATGCAGGAGGCACTGCCCGCCGATCCGTCCCCTTCCCGGGTCGCGGCCATGCTGGATGGCACGGCGGCGCCTCTCGACGCCGGCGGCGACCGGCTCTCCCCTTTCCTGACCCGTTGATCCCGAACGCCATGTTGAAGCCCATCCTGCTTGTCGAAGATGACGCCCGCGATCTCGAGCTGACGCTGGTGGCGTTGGAACGCAGCCAGCTCGCCAACGAGGTGATCGTCGTGCGCGACGGCGCCGAAGCGCTGGACTACCTGCTGCGCGAAGGCATCCACGCGGACCGTGCCGAGGGCAACCCGGCCGTGATCCTGCTGGACCTGAAGCTGCCCAAGGTCAACGGCCTGGAAGTGCTCAAGGCGGTGCGCGCGACGGAAGCGCTGAAGAGCGTGCCGGTGGTGATGCTGACCTCGTCGCAGACCGAATCGGACGTGGTGCAGAGCTATGCGCTGGGCGTCAACGCGTACGTGGTGAAGCCGGTCGAATTCAAGCAGTTCGTCGCGGCGATCGCGGACCTGGGCGTGTTCTGGGCCGTGCTGAACGAACCGCCCCCGGGCTCGCTGCGCGCCACGCGGCGCTACGAATGAACGATGACTGACGCCGCTTCCGCGCCGATGCCACCGGCCTCGCCCGTCGCGGACTCGCCGCCGCTCGAGATCCTGCTGCTGGAGGATTCCACCTTCGACGCGGAGCTGCTGCTCGCGTCGCTGGAGACGACGCATCCGCGCGCGCGGGTCACCTGGGTGAAGGACGAGGCGGGGCTGCTCGGCGCGCTGGAGACGCAGCGCTTCGACCTGATCCTGTCGGACTACCAGCTGCCGGGCTTCACCGGCGCGGACGCGCTGGCGCTGGCCCAGCAGCGGGTGCCGGGCACGCCCTTCATCTTCGTGTCGGGGGTGATCGGCGAGGAGAACACGGTGGAGCTGCTCAAGCGCGGCGCCACCGACTTCGTCATGAAGGGCCGCCTGACGCGCCTGCCGGTCGTCATCGACCGCGCGCTGCGCGAGGTGCGCCAGCGCGAGGCGCAGCGCCAGGTGGAGGCGCAGCTGCGCGAGGCCGATGCGCTGTACGCGCGGGTCGTCGATTCGCTGCAGGACCACGCGGTGATCCTGCTGGACGCGGAGGGCCGGATCCGGGACTGGAACCGCGCGGCGGGGATGATCTTCGGCCACGACCTGGACGCGGTGCGCGGCATGTCGGCGGAGATCCTGCTGACGCCCGAGGATCGCGCGGCGAACGTGCTGGAGAACGAGCTGGCGCTCGCGCTGACGCAGGGCGCGGCGCGCGACGACCGCTGGCTGATGCGCCAGGACGGCTCGCGGCTGCGCGCCGAGGGCGTGGTGACGCCGCTGTTCAGCGCGGGGGGAGTGCTCTCGGGGTACTCGAAGATCATCAAGGACTCGACGCCGGCCTGGGAGGCCCAGCAGGCGCTGCGCCAGGGCAAGGAAGAGGCGGAGCGCGCCAACGAACTCAAGGACCAGTTCCTGGCGGTGCTGTCGCACGAGCTGCGCTCGCCGCTGAGCGCGATCACCGGTTGGGCCGACATCCTGGCGAATTTCTCGGATGCGCATCCGCTGCTGGGCAAGGCCTCGACGGTGATCCGGCGCAATGCGCAGCTGCAGGCGCGCATGATCAACGACCTGCTCGACATGAGCGCCGTCGCGGCCGGCAAGCTGGTGCTGCAGCCGGCGCCGCTGGACCTGGCGGCGCTGGCGGCGGAGTCGGTGCTGGGTGCGCTGCACGAGGCACAGGGCAAGGGCGTCGCGCTGAACTGCCATGCCGCGGAAGCGGTATGGATCGCCGGCGACGCGCAGCGCCTGTCGCAGGTGCTGACCAACCTGATCGGCAACGCCATCAAGTTCACCGACGGCGGCGGCAGCGTGGACGTGTCGGTCGAGGTCGACGACGGATGCGCGCTGTTGCGGGTGAAGGACACGGGCCGGGGCATCTCACCGGAGTTCCTGCCCTTCGTGTTCGACCGGCTGCGGCAGGAGGACGGGTCCTCGACGCGCAAGGTCGGCGGGCTCGGCCTGGGCCTGGCGATCGCGCGCGCGATCGCGCAGCTGCACCAGGGCCAGATCAGCGCCGACAGCCCGGGACCGGGCGGTGGCGCGGTCTTCGCGCTGCGCCTGCCGATGCTGAAGGACCAGGCCCCTCCCCCGTCGCCGAACGCGGCGCCGCTCGATCTGTCGGAAGACACGCTGGCCGGCGTGCGGGTGCTGCTCGTCGACGACGAGGAGGACGCGCGCGAGGTCGGCCAGGTGGCGCTGAGCCGGCTCGGCGCGAAGGTCAGCGTGGCGGCGAGCGCGGCGGAGGTGCTGTCCAAGCTCGAGGAAGGCGACGAGCGCTACGACCTGCTGGTGTCCGACATCGGCATGCCGGAGATGGACGGCCGTTCGCTGATCCGCGCGGTGAGGCAGTTGCCGGGCGGCAGCGCCGAGGAACTGCCGGCGGTGGCGCTGACGGCCTTCGCGATGGTGGCCGACCGCCAGGAAGGTCTGGCGGCCGGATTCCAGGGCTACGTCGCCAAGCCGATCGAGCTGAGCGCGCTCACGCGCGCGATCCAGCAAGCGCTGGGCCGCAAGGCCGGCGAGGACTGAGCGCCCGCCAGCCATTGACTGTCTACAGTGGGCCCGGTAGCGATGCACCGGGCCGCTTCACGCAGCAGTCCATCGTGACTCAGCGCTTGGCGAGCCGTTCCTTCGCCAGCTTCGTGCCTTCGGCCAGCGCCTGCAGCTTGCGCCAGGCCACGTCCCGGCTCATCGGCGCCAGGCCGCAGTTCGTGCAGGGGAACAGCCGCTCCTTCGGCACGAATTGCAAGGCCACGCCGATGGCGTCGGCCACTTCCTCGGGCGTCTCGACCACGTCGCTGGCCACGTCGATCACGCCCACCATCACGTCCTTGCCGGCCAGCAGCTTCATCAGGTCGGGCGGCACGTGGGAGTGGATGCACTCCAGGCTGACCTGGTCGATGCTGCTCCTGGCCAGCGCGGGGAACACCGTCTCGTACTGGCGCCATTCGTCGCCCAGGGTGCTCTTCCAGTCGGTGTTGGCCTTGATGCCGTAGCCGTAGCAGATGTGCACGGCCGTCGTGCAGGCGAGGCCCTGCGCGGCGCGCTCCAGCGCCTGCACGCCCCAGTCGGCGGCGTCCTTCATGTAGACATTGAAGGCGGGCTCGTCGAACTGGATGATGTCGACGCCGTCGGCCTGCAGCGCCAGGGCCTCCTGGTTGAGCAGCTCGGCGAAGGCGAAGGCCAGCTTCACCTTGTCGCCGTAGAAGCGGTCCGCCACCGTGTCGACGATGGTCATCGGGCCAGGCAAGGTGAATTTCAACTTCCTCTTCGTGTGCGCACGGGCCAGTTGCGCCTCGAAGGCATGCACGCGGCCCTTCAGGCGCAGGGCCGCCACCACCTGCGGCACCATCGCGTCGTAGCGGTTGTCGCGGATGCCCATCTTCACCTTGTTCTCGAAGTCGATGCCGTCGACCTGTTCGAGGAAGCCGTGCACGAAGTGCTGGCGCGACTGCTCGCCGTCGCCCACGATGTCCAGGCCGGCGTCTTCCTGCGCCTTGATCCACAGCAGGGTCGCATCGGCCTTGGCCTGGAGCAGCGCATCGCCTTCGGCCTGCCATTGCGGCCAGAGCTTGTTGGTTTCGGCCAGCCAGGCGGGTTTGGGCAGGCTGCCGGCGATGGAGGTCTCGAACATCGGAAAAGTCCTTTCGGAGGGAAATAGAGGTCGGGGGACGCTCAGGCGCCGGGTCAGGCCGCGAAGCCGGCGGCCCAGCGTTCCAGCACGGCCTGGTGCGGCTTGATGAAGTGCTCTTCGGTGAACCGGCCTTGCTGGACGGCCAGTTGGCTGCGCTCTTCGCGGTCGTAGACGATGCGGGTCAGCGAGTAGTCCGGGTGCCGCAGGCTCGGCCGATAGACCACCCCGGCCGCGGAATTGGCGTTGTAGATCTCGGGGCGGTAGATCTTCTGGAAGGTCTCCATCGTGCTGATGGTGCCGATGAGCTCCAGCGTGCCGTAGTCGGCCAGCAGGTCGCCCTGGAAGTAGAAGGCCAGCGGCGCCACGCTGCCCGGCGGCATGAAGAAGCGGACCTTCAGGCCCATCTTCTCGAAGTACTGGTCCGTCGACGAGAACTCGCTCTGCTCGTACTCGTGGCCCAGGACGGGGTGCTGGTTGCCGGTGCGGCGATAGGTCTTGCTGCTGGACACGCTGATGCAGATGACCGGCGGCTTGCCGAAGCGTTGCCGGTACGCGGCTGAGTTCAGGAAGTGCTTGAACAGCTTGCCGTGCAGATCGCCGAAGTGCTCGGGCGTGCTGAAGCCGGCCTTGTCCTTGTTGTGGCCCAGCAGCAGGACGCTGAAGTCGTAGTCGCGCACGTAGGACGAGAAGTTGTTGCCCGCGATCCCCTCGATGCGCTGACCCGTTTTCCTGTCGAGGATGGTCGGGCTCAGGATCTCGATCAGCGGGAACGACTCGCCGCCGTCGCTGCCCAGGTTCAACTCGGCGGTGACGATGTCGAGCTCCACCGTGTAGCGGTCGCCGTCCGGGTTGTCCCACTGGGCCAGGTCGTTGAACCGGTTGTCGATCATCCTCAGCGTGTTGCGCAGGTTCTCCTGACGGCGCTCCCCGCGCGCCAGGTTGGCGAAGTTGGTCGTCGTGCGCGTGCTCTCCGACGGGTGGTAGTGCTCGTCAAAACGGAGGGTCTTGATGCTGAATTCGAAATCGTTGCTCATGGTGATCTGGCACTCTGGTATTCGATAGCAATCGGAAGGCATCAATGGCCGGTCAAGGGCCGGCCAAGGGCCGACCTCAGGCCGCGACGCGTTCGGCCGCGGGGGCAGGCCTTGCCTGGCGCGTCATGTCGATCAGCGGCAAGGCTCGGCGCACGGCGAGGCTGGCCCGCTGGATCAGGGCCTCGTCCTGCAGGCGGTAGTCGGAGAAGTCCTTGTCGGTCGCGTACACGCCCAACGGGAGCGTGCGCGCCTGGAAGAAGCTGAACAGTGGCCGCAGCTGGTGATCGATCATCAACGCGTGCCGTTCGCTGCCGCCGGTGGCGGCCAGCAGGACCGGCTTGTCGATCAAGGCGTCCTGCTCGATGAAGTCGAAGAAGTGCTTGAACAGCCCCGTGTAGGAGCCGCGGTAGACCGGCGTCGCCACGACCAGCACATCGGCATGCTCGACCGCGGCGAGTTCCCGCTCCACCGCGTCCGGCAGTTGGGAGCGCCAGACCGCGCCGGCGAACTGCGGCGCGAGCTGGCCCAGCTCGACCAGCCGTTGTTCGCACGGAAGCGCCTCGGCGATGAGGTCCAGCAGGTGCTCGGCCAGGGCGGTCGACTTGGAGGGGCGCTGCATCCCGCCGGAGACCGCGACCAGACGGAGGGGACGAGTCATTTCTGCTTTCATGAGGAGGAATGGGGTCGGATGCTATCGACCGGCACCCATGACGTAAAATGGTTTGATTTCACGAATCCATGAAAATGGCTCATCTGAATGCTTGAGCGCATCCACCTCAGCATCGTCCAGCAGGTCGAGAAGCAAGGCTCGTTGACGGCCGCGGCAGGCGTGCTTCACCTGACCCAGTCGGCGCTGAGCCACAGCATGAAGAAGCTGGAGCAGCAGCTGGGCACCGACATCTGGCTGCGCGAGGGTCGAAGCCTTCGCCTGACGCAGGCCGGCCAGTACCTGCTGGCCGTGGCGAACCGGGTGCTGCCGCAGCTGGACCTGGCCGAGGAGCGGCTGGGCCAGTTCGCGCAGGGCGAGCGCGGGGCGCTGCGCATCGGCATGGAGTGCCACCCGTGCTACCAGTGGCTGCTCAAGGTGGTGTCGCCCTACCTGAGCGCCTGGCCCGACGTGGACGTGGACGTGAAGCAGAAGTTCCAGTTCGGGGGGATCGGCGCGCTGTTCGGGTACGAGATCGATCTGCTGGTCACGCCCGATCCGTTGTTCAAGCCGGGCTTGAAGTTCGTGCCGGTGTTCGACTACGAGCAGGTGCTCGTCGTGGCCAAGGGGCATGCGCTGGCGTCGGCGGCGTACGTGAAGCCCCAGCAGCTGACGCAGGAGGTGCTGATCAGCTACCCGGTGGACATCGAGCGCCTGGACATCTACAGCCAGTTCCTGTTGCCGGCCGGCGTCACGCCGCGTCGCCACAAGGCGATCGAGACCACCGACATCATGGTGCAGATGGTGGCCAGCGGCCGCGGCGTGGCGGCCCTGCCGCGCTGGCTGGTCGATGAGTACGCGGCGAAGATGGACGTGGTGCCGGTGCGGCTGGGCGCGCGCGGGATCCCCAAGCAGATCTTCCTGGGCGCGCGCGAGGCGGAGACCGGCATCGACTACGTGCGTGCGTTCATCGAATTGGCGCGGCAGTCGGAGGCGGTCAGCGCGAAGGGCTGAAATGACAAACATCCCGAAGACGATCGCCGCCGGCGCGCTGCTGTGCTTGTCGAGCCCTGGCTGGGCTACGTCCGCGATGGGGACGGCGGAGGTGAAGCTGCTGGAAGACGGCCGACCGTGCTTCTCCGTGCCCGCCAAGGACGCGAAGCGCGATCCTGCCGCGCGCCTGCAGGCGCTGTCGGTCGCCGATGACGCGGAGCAGTCCAACCGCAAGATGTGGGCGATGCATTTCCGATCGGTGGGGGGATTGCCCGTCTCGTCGTTCGCCTGCATTGCGTACGGCCAGGTGCCGGAAGGCGGCACCTCGGAACCGGCGAGCGAGCTCCGGGACGGCACGGCCTACTACGTGTCGCTCAACGTGAAGCCCTCGGACCGCTCCGACCCCACCAGGGGCTACTACGCGAAGTTCTGCATCGTCGGCAGCGGCGCCGAGCGACGGGTCAAGCCCATCGCGGAGAACTCGCCGGACTGGCAGACGGGAAGCTGCAAGTAAACGATCTTGCGCGGCGGTCGCAACGCCGCGCTTCAGTCCTCGCTTCAACCTTCGTAGGGACCTCGTCCGGGCAGCGCCCACAACAGTCCGAGCGTGGCGCCGGCAGGCGCCACGGTGAGGTGATCCTCGCCGGCTAGCACGTGGCTCTCGATGCGCAGCGAGCGGTAGCGGCGCTTGCGCAGCAGCGACTCGAACCGGCGTGCATCGGCCACCAGGTCGTTCTCCTTGTTGAAGCGCGGCCCCGGCGCGACCGCCTCGTAGGCGCCGACGTACTGAAAGACGTTCGCCGGCAAATCGGTGTGCTGCTTGGCGTAGGCGGCTTCTCGCTCGAACATGGCGTGCTCGTCGAACCAGTATGAGGGGCTGCCCAGGATGTAGTGACTGAAGAGCGCCGGGCGCGTCAGCAGCACCTGTGAGGCGAGGAGCGCCCCGTACGAATGGCCGAGCACCACGCGCCGTGCCGGATCGATCCGATAGCGCTCGGAGATGGCGGGGATCGCGAGCTCCGCCAGGTACTTCATGTAGGCGGCCGCCTGGCCGTACGCGGGAGCTCCGTAGCGATTGGCCGGTCGCTTGGCGCGTTCCAGCGGGTTGGTCGGCGTGTAGTCGCGGGAGCGCATGGCGACGGCGGATTCATCCGCCGGTCCGGCCAGCCCGACGACGACGAAGTCCGCCAGGTTGAGACCGTGCTGACCGACACGGTTGCGCAGCGCGCGGACCAGCGGGAAGGCATAGGGAGCGTCCGTCACGAACACCGCGGGACGGAGTCCGGCACCCACCGGCGCAGGCGCAGGCGCATTTGGAGGCAGATCGACCCAGACCTCATAGCGACGACCAGAGACCGGATCGGGCAGCGGATGGACGAAGGTGTTGGGGAGCGCGTAAGGCCCGATGGCGTCGGGCAGCACCGGCGCGGCGACGGACCGGGCGGTCGGCGTCAGCAACGCGCCCAGCGCCGCCGCGAGGACGTGCCGACGGTTGGTCATGGGAGGGACGGAATCAATGAGGCGCCGCGAGTGTCCCGTCTCGATGGTGCGAGGGCTCGGCTCCGTGGCGTTACGCGCGTTACGCACATAACGCAGTTGCGTCGGCTACGCAGCTTCACCTTGGTCGTCGGCGATCGTTGAAGGATCATCCGATCGAAGTCACCTCCCACCCGAGCAAGGACCGCTTCAATGCCAAAGCTCAATACCGCTCTCTGGGCCGATCATCCCGGCGTCGCCAACCGCTTGTCCGGGCAGAACGATGGGCCCTACGCCGAGCTTGTCCTCGGTGATCAGGCGGGCCTCTCGCAGTTCGGCGTGCGGCTGGAACGCCTGCCTCCGGGGTCGCGGTCCTCGCACAGGCACTGGCACGAGACGGAAGACGAGTTCGCGTACGTGCTCTCCGGCGAGCTGGTGCTCGTCGAGGACGAAGAGTCTGTCTTGCGCGCTGGAGAGGCCGCCGCCTGGGCGGCAGGGGCACCGGTCGGCCACTGCCTGGAGAACCGCTCCGCCTCCGATGCCGTTTACCTCGTCGTGGGCAGCCGGGCGTCGAAGGGAGCCGTCCACTATCCGGATCACGACGTGGTCCTGCATCACGACGGAGGTGAGCGCCGGTTCACGAGAAGTGATGGATCGCCGATCGAGCGTGAGTAGCGGTCAAACGCAGCCCCTCCGGACCTGCCTCAGCGGCGCGACCCCGAAGCAGTCAACGCGCGGCGCTTGTGTGGTCTGAAGGGCTCCGAAGGTCGCCGCGGTTGCAGAGTTGGTCGGCAAAGCGATTGGATCGCCATGTACTTCGCACCACTGACCCGCCCGGCACGCTTCAAGTCGAAATAGAGCCCCAGAAGCATGCGATCAAACGGAGACACGGACTTGTGCATGCAACCCCATCTGCAGAAGTTCTTGCCAGAGACAAACGGTCGCGTCTTGCAGCGAATCAACCACGGCGCCTGTTCCCCCGTGAGCCGCTTGCGCTGAGCGCGCGAGGCTTGCGCGGCCGATAAGGCTCGGACGGCCGACGTGGCTGTAGCGTCGGCCGATGACGAGTCTGGACGGCCATGTACGCAGCCTTGTCGACATGGCCGGACCGGTAGAAGTCGCGGAAAGTTTGAAGCAGCATTCGGTCAAGGGTTGTCAGGGACTTGTGCATGGCAATGGACCTTTGAGAGGTCTCCGTTGGCTAGGCTCTCTTCGCGATGTTTGGCACCAAAGGCCAGCAGCACCTTTGCTGAGGCGCGGCAGTCAAGCTCCTTGTCTCGACTGATGGTGGACTGATCGCTCTTGGCGAAACCGTAAAGGAAAAACCAATGACCAGATCCGTGAGTCGCCACGATCGTCCGAAAACCACCACGCTTTCCTTGACCGTTTCGGGCAAGACGCTTCTTGAGCAGCCCTCCACCGAGGCTGGCGTCGATCAGACCATTCGCCATCTCGTGAACGGCACGACAGAGATCGTCATCGACCAGCCCGTGTTGGTCCATCCAACGCCGAAACCAACGCACTGCATACACAGCCACATCGACCTCCACGCATCACTGCGATGAAGGTCAGTGCCAGGTCTTGTCCTCGAACGATTCGTTCTGAAGGCGGCCTACTGATGGGGGTCTCGCGCACCAGAGTCGAGCGCTTCGAGATGCGCCATCGATTCCGGTCGGCCTGCCTACTGGAACCAGTTGTCGGCGGCTCCACGACTACTGATTTCGCGGATCGCGCAATTCAGCAGGGACGAAGAGACTACGTCCCAGGTGCTCGAAAACACCTTTGCATGGGCCGGGCGGCCGCTCCGAAAAGCGGCCAACCTCTTCCTTCTCGGGCTTGATTCCGAGGGCGAGATGGGTCTATCCGTGAGGACGGCCGCACGGGCCCATGCCGTGTTTTCGACATCTCGCCCACCCCGACGGTGCTCGCCATCGCGCCGTCTCGTTGGATCTTCTGCCCCCGAAAGGAAATCGACATGTCTGTTGAAGTTACGCATGAGCAAGTCGCGAAGACCGGGCACCTGCTGGCTCGCGAGATCGCCTGGAACGCCATCGAAAGGGCCTGCGAACTGCCTCCGTCCGATCCGCCGGGCGACGGCGTCCGCCTCGCGCCGTTCTGGCCCGAACGCATGCCCATCCTCGATCGCCGTCCGCTGGAGAACGAGGTCGACGTGATCCTCGAACTCATCTCCGACCACTCGTCGGTCGACGGCCCTCACGAGCTCCATCGCCCCGAGCGTGTCGGCTCGCGCTGCTTCCTCGCGAACCGTCGCATCACGACGCGCTCCGCGCTGATCAGCCTGCGCGAACGCCTGATCCAGATGTCGGCGCTGAACAAGGCGACCCAGCTGCGCCTGGGCGCGCCCAACACCGAGGCCGGCAACCTCAACGCGCTGAACGCGGACCTCGTCCACGAGATGTCCACCCTGCTGACCGTCCTGGAAGTCGCGCTGCACGAAGAGCACTTCTTCCAGCTCCTGACCATGGAAGGAACCGAACACTGAGAGCGAACCCAGGCTGCCGGCCGTCCCCGGCAGCCTTCACCGCATGCCGGAACTCAGAACGTGGATCGCGGCTTCACCAGGCTCGGCACCGCGAGCAGGACGATCAACACTGCCTCGAACACGTCGAAGACAATCGGCCCCTCCAGTTCGAGCTGCTGCGTCACGTGACGCCAGCCGAAGAAGACGATGCTGCAGGCATAGAGCGCCAGCAGCAGCACCGCGCCAATGCGGCGCATGGATTGCGGCATCAGCCGCAAGACCAGCAGTCCGGCGAGCACGCCGGCAGGCACCAGCGCCCAGAACGGCGGCGAAGCCTCGACAAACGAGTAGCCGAAGACGCGAAAGCAGATCACGGCGACAACGGTCAAGGTCAACAGCACCGTCAGCAGCACCCGGAGGGCCTTGAGCAGCGCCTCGAGCGACTGCGTGTCCTGATTCATGAACTCATCCTGCGAGCGTTGGATCCAGTGCCGATTGTGGGCCCCTCGGCCCAGGACCTCGCCCAGAAACGACTCGGGCCGCGCCTCTCTCGAAGCGCAGCCCGCATGCAGCGAAACCCGGTCCCGATCAGAACCGCTGCGACTGCATGAAGTCGTCGAAGCCCGCCTCTGCGAAGCGGAACCACAGGTTCTGGTCGCGCCGGAAGTTCGCGTAATCCTCGTAGACCTTCTTCCAGTTCGGGTTCTTCGCCGACAGCTCGCTGTACAGCGCCATCGACTCCTTGAACGCCAGGTCCATCGTGTCCTTCGGGAAGCGCATCAGCTTGGTCTTGGCCGCCACCAGTTGCTTGAGCGCCTGCGGGTTCAGCACGTCGTACTTGGCCTGCATGTCCACATGCGTGTACGCGGACGCCGCCTCGACGATCGCCTTGTACTCCGGCGACAGCCCCTCATAGGCCTTGGTGTTGATGAAGAAGTCGACCTGCGGGCCGCCCTCCCACCAACCGGGGTAGTAGTAGAACGGCGCAACCTTGTTGAAGCCCAGCTTCAGGTCGTCGTACGGCCCCACCCATTCCGCCGCGTCGATCGTGCCCTTCTCCAGCGCCGAGTAGAGCTCGCCGCCCGGCAGGTTCTGCGGCACGCCGCCCATGCGCTCGATCACGCGGCCGGCAAATCCGCCGATGCGGAACTTCAAGCCCTTGAAGTCCGCCGCCGACTTGATCTCCTTGCGGTACCAGCCCGCCATCTGCGCGCCGGTGTTGCCCCCGGGGAAGTTGACGATGTTGTAGTTCCGGTAGAACTCGCGCATCAGCTTCAGACCGTTGCCGTGGTACGTCCACGCCGTCATCTGCCGCGAGTTCAGCCCGAACGGGATCGACGCGCCGATCGCGAAGGTCTCGTCCTTGCCGAAGAAGTAGTACGGCACCGTGTGCGCGATCTCGACCGTCGCGTTCTGCACGCCGTCCACCACGCCGAAGGCCGGCATCAGCTCGCCGCCCGCGTGCACGCTGATCTGGAACTTGCCGCCGCTGAGCTCGCTCACCTTCTTGGCGAAGACCTCGCCGCCGCCGTAGATCGTGTCGAGTTGCTTGGGAAAACTCGACGCCATGCGCCACCGCAGATTGGCCTGCGCATGCACGATGGCCGGGGCCGCACCTGCGGCCAGCACGCCGGCCAGGCCGGCATTCTTGACGAACGAACGACGCTCCATGAAGTCTCCTTTTTCGTTGGTGTGGAGCACCCCGCCGGGTGCCCTCGAGCGAACGCAGGATTAACCACCGCCGCGCTGGCGTCAACCTGACAACCACCACCCTCGGTATCCCCCGAAGGCCTGGGAGGCCGGCAGGTCCGAGGAGGAATGCGGAGCCTGCGACGCGATTGACGACGCGGGCCTGCCGGCCTCCCGGGCCGGCGCTCGCTGGCCGCAGGGAGCGTCCCCGATCAGGCGCCCGCCAGCTTCATGTTCTCGAGCAGGATCGAGCCCACCGTCTTGCTGCCCAGCGTGTAGGTGTCGGCCCCGATGCCCACGATCTGCTTGAACATCTCCTTGACGTTGCCCGCGATCGTGATCTCGTGCACCGGGTGCGCGATGACGCCGTTCTCGACCCAGTAGCCGCTCGCGCCGCGCGAGTAGTCGCCGGTCACGTAGTTGACGCCCTGCCCCATCAGCTCGGTCACGAACAAGCCCGTGCCCAGCCGGCGCAGCATCGTCGGCAGGTCATCGCCGGGCGCCGTCGCCTTGCTGCGCATCGTCAGGTTGTGCGAACCGCCCGCGTGGCCGGTCGTGCGCAGGCCCAGCTTGCGCGCCGAGTAGGTCGACAGGAAATAGCCCTTCAGCACGCCCGCGTCGACCACGGTGCGCGCCTTCGTCACCACGCCCTCGTCGTCGAAGGGCGAGCTGCCCTTGCCCTTGACGACGTGCGGATCCTCGACCACCTCGACATGCGGCGACAGGATCTGCTGGTCCAGGCTGTCCAGCAGGAAGCTCGCGCGGCGGTACAGCGCGCCGCCGCTGGTGGCCTGCACCAGCGCGCCCAGCAGGCCGGCCGCGACCGGGGCCTCGAACAGCACCGGCACGTTGGCCGTCTTCACCTTGCGGCCCTTGAGCCGCGCCAGCGCGCGTTCGGCGGCGTAGCGGCCGATCGATTCGGCGGACGACAGCTCCGCCGCGTCGCGCATCGAGCTGTACCAGGCGTCGCGCTCCATGCCCGCGCCGCGACCGGCGATCGGCGCGACCGAGATCGAATGCCGCGAGCTCGCATACCCGCCGCGGAAGCCGCGCGAATTCCCCGAGAAGAAGTGCGACTGCTGCGCCGACACCGCCGCGCCTTCGGAGTTGGTGATGCGGGGATCGGTCTTCAACGCCGCGTCCTCGCAGCGCAGCGCCAGCTCGGCGGCCTGCTCGGCGGTGATCGCCCACGGGTGGAACAGGTCCAGCGAGGGCCGCGCCGCCTCGTCCAGCGACAGGTCCTGCTCGTCGGGCAGGCCGGCGAACTCGTCCTCGGCGGTGAAGCGGGCGATGTCGTAGGCCGCACGCACCGTGTCCTTCAGCGCCTGCGGCGAGAAGTCCGAGGTGCTCGCGTTGCCTCTGCGCTGGCCCAGGTAGACCGAGATGCCCAGCGACTTGTCGCGGTTGCGCTCGACGTTCTCGAGCTGCCCGCGCCGCACGGACACCGACATGCCGCTGCCCTCGGACACTTCCGCGCCGGCGTCGCTGGCGCCCTGGCGCTTGGCCTCGGCGAGCACGTCCTCGATCAACTGGCGGAAATGGTCCTGGCTGTAGGCGAATCCTTGCTCGGCTTGGCTCATGAATGCGGTCTCTGTGAAGGCAGCGCGGCCTGGGGAGATCCGAGGCCGCGACGGGGTGGCGACTATCATACGGGCGCTGTGCCCCGCCCTCCCGGTCGGGGCTTCTCGCTTTTCTCCCCCATGCACGACGATCACGACCACGACGACGACCGCGCGGACCTCGACGATTTCGACGACGACCGCCCCAGCAAGAGCCAGCTCAAGCGCGACATGGACGCGCTGCAGGCGCTGGGCGAAGAACTGCTGACGCTGCCCGAGAAGCGCGTCGCGGCGCTCGACCTGCCCGAGGCGTTGATGGACGCGATCAAGGAAGGCCGGCGCATCGTGGCCGGCACCGCCCGCAGCGGCAAGAAGCGCCATCTGCAGCTGATCGGCAAGCTGATGCGGCAGGTCGATCCGGCGCCGATCCGGGAGGCCGTCGCCGAGTTCAAGCTCGGCCGCGCGCAGGATTCGCTCGAGCTGCACCAGGCCGAGCGCTGGCGCGTGCGGCTGGTCGAGGAGGACAGCGCGCTCCAAGGCTTCATCGACAGCTTCGACGAGGTCGACACCCAGCAGCTGCGCAGCCTGATCCGCGCCGCCCGCAAGGACCGCGCCCAGGCGCCCGAACAGCGCAACGGCCGCGCTTGGCGCGAGCTGTTCCAGTTCGTGAAGGGGCACGTGCTCGCGGCCAAGGGCGCGCCGGCCTCGGGCGACGACGAGGGCTCCGACGAGGACGACGATGAGTGAGCCCAGCGCCGCAGGCCTCGCCGCGAGCGCCGCGCCGGGCGCCGATCCCGGCGCGCTGCCGCCGCCGGAGGCGGTCCGCATCGGGATCGTCTCGATCAGCGACCGCGCCTCCAGCGGCGTCTACCAGGACCAGGGCCTGCCCGCGCTGCAGGACTGGCTGCGTTCGGCGCTGATCAATCCGATCGACTTCGAGCCGCGACTGATCCCCGACGAGCGCGAGCTCATCGCCAAGACGCTGCGCGAACTCGTCGACGACGCCCGCTGCGACCTGGTGCTGACCACCGGCGGCACCGGCCCCGCGATCCGCGACGTCACGCCCGAGGCGACGATGGACGTCGCCGACCGCGTGATGCCGGGCTTCGGCGAGCAGATGCGGCAGATCTCGCTGCACTTCGTGCCGACCGCGATCCTGTCGCGGCAGGTCGCGGTGATCCGCGGCCAGGCGTTGATCATCAACCTGCCGGGCCAGCCCAAGGCGATCGCCGAGACGCTGGCCGGCCATGACGCCGCCAGCGGCATCTTCGCGGCGGTGCCGTACTGCATCGACCTGATCGGCGGCCCTTACCTCGAGACCCGCGAAGACGTCTGCGCCGCCTTCCGGCCCAAGGCCGCCCGCCGTCCCCCGCGGCCGGCTTGACCCGCCCCGTCAGCGTTCACCGCGTCCGCATTCCTTCCTCATTCAACGACTCACGAACCACCGCTTCCCCACTTGCACGCTGCCACGAGCAGCCTCAATGGGAAGCCCCAACGAGAAACGACACCTTATGAAGATCACCAAGGACACCATCGCCACCGTCGAACTGAAGGTCGCGAACAAGCTCGGCCAGATCATCGAGAAGACCGACGAGCCGATGGCGCTGCTGATCGGCGGCTACGGCAACACGCTGCCGGTCGTCGAGGCGGCGCTGGAAGGCCAGGAGAAGGGCTTCGCCACGACGATCGAGCTGACGCCGGAGACCGGCTTCGGCGAGCGTGACGAGAGCCTGATGATCACGATCCCGAAGAAGGACTTCCCGCCCGGCGTGAAGGTCGGCGGCCAGATCCAGATCCGTCAGGCCAAGGAAGGCGAGGAAGAGCCGACCGCGGACGACGGCTTCCATGTCTTCACCGTCGTGAAGGTCAAGGGCGACACCGTGCACCTGGACGGCAACCATCCGCTGGCCGGCCAGCACCTGAAGATCAGCGTCAAGGTCAAGGACGTGCGCGCGGCAACGCAGGAAGAAATCGAGCACGGCCACGCCCACGGCGCCCACGGCCACCATCACTGAAGCGCCCCGCCCCTTCGCGGCCCTCGCTCCTCTTGCTCCCTCTCCCGCTTGCGGGAGAGGGTGGGGGTGAGGGCCAGCGGAGTAGGCAGTCAACAAGAGTCTTCAGCACTTCCACCGCCGCTGGCCCTCACCCCTGCCCTCTCCCGCAAGCGGGAGAGGGAGTTCGACCGAGCCAGTCGAAACGGGCGGCGCTTCGCCGAGAGGGAGTTCGACCGAGCCAGTCGAAGCGTGTGGCGCTCGCCGGGCGTGATCCAGGGCCGCCGCTCAGCAGCTCACTTCACCAGCCGCGACAGCTCCGCCGCATCGAAGTGCTCGCCTTGCTGCGCGCCTTCCGGCACGCAGTCCTTGCGCTCGGCTTCGGACAGCTTCGCGATCGCCTGCCACAGCAGCGCGATCTGGTGCTCCTGGCCCGCGGCGTTGTCGATCAGGCCCTTCATGGCCTGCGCGACCGGGTCGTCGCCCTGCGTCACGCCGTAGGCCGAGAAGCCCATCCGCGCCGCCGCCTCCTCGCGTCTCGCATCGAGCTTGGCCTCGATGACGCGCGCCGGATTGCCGACCGCCGTCGCGCCCGCGGGCACCGGCTTGGTCACCACCGCGCCGGAACCGACGCGCGCGCCCTCGCCGACCGTGAAGCCGCCGAGGATGCAGGCGTTCGCACCGACGATCACGCCGCGCTCCAGTGTCGGGTGCCGCTTGGCGCCCTTCACCAGCGAGGTCCCGCCCAGGGTCACGCCCTGGTAGATCGTGACCTCGTCGCCGATCTCGGTCATCTCGCCGATGACGACGCCCATGCCGTGGTCGATGAACACACGCCGGCCGATGGTCGCGCCGGGGTGGATCTCGATGCCGGTCAGGAAGCGGCCGATGTGGGACGTGAACCGTCCCAGCCACCGGAACCCATGGGTCCAGAACCAGTGCGCACACCGATGCACCACCAGCGCATGCAGACCCGGGTAACAGGTCAGCACCTCCCAGGCCGAGCGGGCGGCGGGGTCGCGTTCGAGGATGCAGGCGATGTCTTCGCGAAGACGCTGGAACATGGTGGGGGAACCCATGGCAGCCCGCGAGGGCTGAAGCTGAGGGTCGGCCAGTTTAGCGGCGGGTCTCGACCTTGCCCGGCACAGGCCTACTGCGGCCCCGCGCGGGTCCCGCCTTTCTCCTACTCGTCTCCCCCAAGCGCGGGGGGCGCGCCCGGCGCGGGCCGCGTCTTCTCGATCGCCCGGGCGATGCCGCGCAGGAGGTGGACCTCCTCCTTGGTCACGCCCGCGCGGTTGAAGAGCTGGTTCAGCCGCGGCATCAGCTTCTTGGGCGAGGCCGGATCGAGGTAGCCGAGGTGCACGAGGCTGGCCTCCAGGTGCGTCAGCAGGCCCTGGACCGCCTGGGCATCCGCGAGCTGCGGATCCGCCGTTCTCGGTGCCACCGCGAAGCCGCCCAGCGCCTGGCGCCAGTCGTACGCGACCAGTTGCACCGCCTGCGCGAGGTTGAGCGAGCCGTAGTCGGGATGCGTCGGGATCGACAGCACCGCATGCGCGCGATAGACGTCCTCGTTGCTCATCCCGTACCGCTCCGACCCGAAGACGAAGGCCACCTGATGGGGGGTGGCCTCCCCCTTCGCCAGTTCCGCGAAAAGCGACCGGGGCTCGCGCGTCGGCGGACCGAAGTCGCGCGGCGTCATCGCCGTCGCGCAGACGAAGCTGCAGCCGTCGAGCGCGTCCTCCAGCCGGTCCACGATGCGCGCGCGCACCAGGATGTCCGCGGCGCCGCTGGCCATGGCCACCGTCTCCTCCTGGCTGAGCACGTCGGCGAAGCGCGGCCGCACCAGCACCAGGTCGCGGAAGCCCATCACCTTCATCGCCCGCGCGGTCGAGCCGACATTGCCGGGATGGCTGGTCTCGACCAGCACGAAACGTGTCGGATCCGACGCGGGAGAAGCGGCGGTCGCGCCGGAGTCAGCCGGGGGCATAGGGGAAACCACGAGTCTGTGTCAAAATGGTCGATTATCCGCGCCGGCCCACCTCGGCCTCGAACCGGTTCCCGAACCCGTCCGACCCGAGCCCCCGACGCCCGCTCTTTCCCTTCGCCAGTCCACTTCCCAGCACAGGAACCGTCCCGCATGACGCAAGCCGCTCACCATCCCATGCTCAACGTCGCCATCAAGGCGGCGCGTACCGCCGGCGCGATCATCAACCGCGCGTCGATGGACCTGGACATCCTGAAGATCAACACCAAGTCGCCCAACGACTTCGTGACCGAAGTGGACCAGGCCGCCGAGCAGGCGATCATCGAGACGCTGCTGCAGGCCTATCCCGACCACGGCATCCTGGCCGAAGAGTCCGGCCGCGAATACGGCGCCAAGCACTCCGAGTACCAGTGGATCATCGACCCGCTGGACGGCACGACCAACTTCATCCACGGCCTGCCGTTCTACTGCGTGTCGATCGCACTGGCGCACCGCAACGTCGTGCAACAGGCCGTGGTCTACGACCCGACCCGCAACGACCTGTTCTACGCGACCAAGGGCCGCGGCGCCTTCCTGAACGACAAGCGCATCCGCGTGAGCAAGCGCACCCGCATGAGCGACGCGCTGATCGGCACGGGCTTCCCGTTCCGCCGTGGCGACAACTTCAAGCGCTACCTGAAGATGTTCGAGGAAGTGATGACCCAGGTCGCCGGCGTGCGCCGCCCGGGCGCCGCGGCGCTGGACCTGTGCTACGTGGCCGCCGGCCACTACGACGGCTTCTTCGAGACCGGCCTGAACCCCTGGGACGTGGCCGCGGGCTCGCTGATCATCCAGGAGGCGGGCGGCCTGGTGGGCAACTTCACCGGCGAGCCGGACTTCCTGCACCAGCGTGAGATCGTGGCCGGCACGCCGCGCATCTACGGCCCGCTGGTGCAGATCCTGGCGCCGTTCAGCCGCGTGATCACGCAGGACGACCTGGACGCCGACGCGGCGGCCAAGGACGCGCCGGCAACGCCTGCCCCCAGGAAGAAGGCCGCAGCCACCACCGAAGGGGGAGCCGACGCGCCGAAGAAACGCGCGCCGGTGCGCATCAAGAAGACGGACGGCAGCCCGGAAGCCTGATTCCATCGGCATTCCCGACGATCCGCGGCGCGCCGGGCGCCATTTCACGAAGCCCTCCCCTTGGAGGGCTTTGTCGTTTTTGGCGCGAATGGGTCAGCCACAAACCTCGCGGGCAAACCTAGCATGGCTGCAAGCAACTCGCACAACGACCCGTGAGGTGACGTCCATGCCAGCCCCCGCCCGAAAGATCGCCGACTACATCCTCGCCGCCTTCCAGGAAGTCGGCGATCCCATCACGACCGCCAAGCTGCACAAGCTGCTGTACTACGTGCAGGGCTGGCACCTCGCGCATTTCGAGGAACCCGCCTTTCCGGAGCGTCTGGAGGCCTGGATGCACGGTCCGACCTGCCCGGCCGTCCATGACCTCTATGACGGGCATTGGGGGCGACCGATCATGGAGCCGATCGAGCCACCCCGGGACCTCGACGACCGGTTGTGCAAGCTGATCGATGAGGTCATCGAGCTCTACGGCATTGATACCGGCTACTCGTTGCACATCCGCACGCGCATGGAGGCGCCCTGGATGGAGGCTCGAAACGGCCTGTCCAATCACCACGAGGGCTGCCGCGAAGAAGTCACCCACGAGTCGATGAAGCGCTTCTTCCAGGCGGAGGACGCCCGTCAGGAGGTCGCATGAACAAACGTCGGCCGCCTTCGAGGCCCTTCGTCCGCGAACACGTGACCCGAGGCCTGCCGGACGACTTGATGAAGTTCTCGTTCCGGCTCATACAGACGACCCGGAAGTTCAATTTGGCACAAGCCTTTGACGCCCGGCGCTATCTGCAGCATCTGCTTGCGAGGCTGCAGGCGATGTCCTCGCTTCATGTCGAAGAGTTTCGATCCAGCAAGGGCAAGGCGCTGCGCGCACATCGACATCTCTGGGAGGACACCACCGAGCCACAGGGTTTCCCGCCACTGCCGAGCGAATGGGATGGCCACGAGGCGTGGCAATTCCAGTTGAGCGCCAATCAACATGGCCGCATTCACGGCATCCTGGTCGACGACGTCTTCTACATCGTCTGGCTGGATCCCGAACACCGTCTCTACCAATGAGCCCGGAGCCCCCGATCATGAACGGCCATGCCCTACACTCCTCCTCCAGCCATCCACCCCAGCGCCCTCCGTCCGAGGGCGTTGTCCATTTCCCGCTCCCGATGACCAGCGCCGCGACCGCCGATTTCAGCCACCACACGCCGATGATGCAGCAGTACTTCGGCATCAAGGCCGAGTACCCGGACACGCTGGTCTTCTACCGGATGGGCGACTTCTACGAGGTGTTCTTCGACGACGCCCGCAAGGCCAACGCGCTGCTGGACGTCACGCTGACCACCCGCGGCCAGAGCGGCGGCGAACCGGTGGTCATGGCCGGCGTGCCGGTCCACTCGCTGGAGTCCTACCTGGCCAAACTGCTCAAGCTCGGCGAGTCGGTCGCGATCGCCGAACAGACCGGCGAGGTCGGCGCGACCAAGGGCCCGGTCGAACGCAAAGTCGTGCGCGTCGCCACGCCCGGCACCGTCACCGAATCCGAACTGCTCGCCGACAAGCAGGACGCGATCCTGCTGTCCATCGCCACCCAAGGAAAGACCTTCGGCCTGGCCTGGCTGTCGATGACCCAGGGCCAGATCGGACTCGCGCAATGCGCCGAGCGCGAGCTCCCCTCCTGGCTCGCGCGCCTGTCGCCGGCCGAGGTCCTCGTCGATCGCGAGAAGCATCCACAGGCCGTGCTGGCCGCCAAGCTGCCGATCACCAATCGCCAGGCCTGGCACTTCGATAGCGCGCTGGGCCAGCGCAAGCTCTGCACCCAGCTCGGCGTCACCAGCCTGCAAGGCCTGAACGCGCAGGACCTGCCGGTCGCCCATTCGGCCGCGGCCTGCCTGCTGACCTATGCCGAAAGCACCCAGGGCAGCCGTGCGCTCACCCACGTGAAGAGCCTGCGCGTGCTGCGCGCGAGCGACCTGCTGGACCTGCCGCCGGCCACGCAGCGCAATCTCGAACTGACACAGACGCTGCGCGGCGAAACCTCGCCGACGCTGCTGTCGCTGCTGGACACCTGCCGCACCGGCATGGGCAGCCGGGCGCTGCGCCATTGGCTACTGCATCCCGAACGCGACCGCGCCACCGCCCGCGAGCGCCAGGAGGCCATCGCCGAGCTGATCAGCACCGGCTTCGATCCGCTGCGCGAGGCCTTCCGCCAGGTCGCCGATGTCGAGCGCATCACCGCGCGCATCGCGCTGCGCCAGGTGCGTCCGCGCGAACTCGCCGGGCTGCGCGCGACGCTGCTGATCCTGCCCGAGCTGGCCCAGACCGTGCCCGGCGGCTCGCCCCTGCTCGATCAGTTGTCCGAGGGCCTGCGCGCCTCGCCGCACATCGCCGAGTTGCTGAGCCGCGCGATCGCCGAGGAGCCGCAGGCGCTGATCCGCGAAGGCGGTGTGATCGCCAAGGGCTTCGACGAGGAACTCGACGACCTGCGCGCGGTCCAGACCGACTGCGACCAGTTCCTGCTGGCCATGGAGGTCCGCGAACGCGCGCGCACCGGCATCGGCAACCTGCGGGTCAAGTTCAACAAGGTGCACGGCTTCTACATCGAGGTCACGAACAGCGGCCTGGAGAAGATCCCCGCCGACTACACGCGCCGCCAGACGCTGACGAACGCCGAGCGCTTCATCACGCCCGAGCTCAAGGCCTTCGAGGACAAGTCGCTGTCCGCCAACGAGCGCGCACTGGCCCGCGAGAAGATGCTCTACGAGCTGGTCATCGACCAGCTCACCGAGGAGATGCCGGCGCTGAGCCAGCTGGCGCGCTCGCTGGCGTCGCTGGACGTGCTGGCCGCGCTAGCGGAACGCGCCGCCACGCTGAACTGGTGCCGGCCCGAGTTCGTCCCGCATCCCTGCATCGACATCCAGGGCGGCCGCCATCCGGTGGTCGAGGCCCGGCTGCGCGAGACCGGCGCCGGCGAGTTCATGGCCAACGACTGCCGGCTCGACGCGCGCACCAAGCTGATGATGATCACCGGCCCCAACATGGGCGGCAAGAGCACCTTCATGCGGCAGGTGGCGCTGATCGCGCTGCTGGCGGCCATCGGCGCCTACGTGCCGGCGACGGCCTGCCGGCTCGGCCCGATCGACGCGATCCACACCCGCATCGGCGCGGCGGACGACCTGGCCAACGCGCAGTCCACCTTCATGCTGGAGATGACCGAGGGCGCGGCCATCCTGCACAGCGCCACCGAGCAGTCGCTGGTGCTGATGGACGAGATCGGCCGCGGCACCTCCACCTTCGACGGCCTGGCGCTGGCCGGCGCGATCGCCACCCACCTGCACGACAAGTGCCGCGCGTTCACGCTGTTCGCGACCCACTACTTCGAGCTGACCGAGTTCCCGGCCAAGCATCCGCAGGCGGTCAACATGCATGTGTCGGCGGTCGAGAGCGGCGACAGCATCATCTTCCTGCACGAGATCCAGCCCGGTCCGGCGAGCCGCAGCTACGGCGTGCAGGTCGCGCGGCTGGCCGGCATGCCGACGGCGGTGGTGCGCCAGGCCCGCGCGGCGCTGGAAGCCCTCGAGGCCCGCGCCACCGAGGGCGAGACGCAGATCGACCTGTTCGCCCCGCCGCCGGAGCCCGCGCCGGGTGCCGCCGCCGAAGAGCCGTCCGAACTGGTGGACGCGCTGCGGGACCTGGACCCCGACGCCCTCAGCCCGCGCGAGGCGCACGCCGCGCTCTACCAGCTCAAGTCGCTGGTGGCCGGCCGGTCCTGAGCACCCGCCCGCCGCGCACCGCCTGACCCCGCCGCCCGCCACGCCCTCCATGGACGCCGCCAAGACCATCGTCTTCTCGCATGCCAACGGCTTTCCGGCGGGTTGCTACCGGGTGCTCTTCGACCGCTGGCGCGAAGCGGGCTGGACCGTGCATGCGCTGCCGCGCATCGGCCACGATCCGCGTTATCCGGTGACCAGCAACTGGCCGCACCTGCGCGACGAGCTGCTGCACTTCATCCAGGACGAGGTGCGGCCGAGCGCCCCGGTGATGCTGATCGGCCACTCGCTCGGCGGGCTGCTCTCGCTGCTGGCCGCCTGCCGCAAGCCGAGGCTGGCGCAGGGCCTGGTGATGCTGGATTCGCCGGTCGTCGACGGCTGGCGCGCCCACAGCCTGCGCGTCGCGAAGTCCGCCGGACTGATCAAGCGCGTCTCGCCGGGCAAGGTCTCCTACCGGCGCCGCCACGAATGGTCCAGCCTCGAGGACGCGCACGCGCATTTCGCCGCCAAGCACAAGTTCGCGCGGTGGGATCCTCGCGTGCTGCAGGACTACATCGCCAGCGGCTTCGATACCCACGAGGACGGCCAGGTGCGCCTGGGCTTCAAGCGCGAGATCGAGACCCGCATCTACAACACGCTGCCGCACAACCTGCCGCGCATCCTCAAGGGCCATCCGCCCAAGTGCCCGGTCGCCTTCATCGCGGGCACACAGTCCGAGGAACTCCGCCAGGCCAACGCGGCCGGCTCCAAGGCGCTGGCCAAGGATCTGTTCCGCTGGTTCGAGGGCACCCACCTCTACCCGTTCGAAAGACCGGACGACACCGCTGATCTCGTCCTCGAGCTGATGGACGCGATCCGGGGGAAGTCCCCGCAGGGACCGGCCTCCGCCACGTCGCTATAATCGCGCTTTACCACCACGGCGTTTTGAGATCCGGTACGACGCATCCGGGTCAATCAGGCGCTGCAAGACAATGACCAAGTACGTCTTCGTCACCGGCGGTGTCGTGTCCTCCCTCGGCAAGGGCATCGCATCGGCCTCCCTCGCGGCCCTCCTCGAATCCCGCGGTCTCAAGGTCACCCTGATCAAGCTCGATCCCTACATCAACGTGGATCCGGGCACGATGTCGCCGTTCCAGCACGGCGAGGTGTTCGTGACCGACGACGGCGCCGAGACCGACCTGGACCTGGGTCACTATGAGCGCTTCATCACCACGCGGATGAAGAAGAGCAACAACTTCACCACCGGCCAGATCTACATGTCGGTGCTGGAGAAGGAACGTCGCGGCGACTACCTCGGCAAGACGGTCCAGGTGATCCCGCACATCACCAACGAGATGCAGGACTTCATCCGCCGCGGCGCCGGACACGGCACGCCGGAGGCGGTGGACGTGGCGATCGTCGAGATCGGCGGCACGGTCGGCGACATCGAGTCGCTGCCCTTCCTGGAAGCCGCGCGCCAGATGAGCCTGAAGATGGGCCCGACCAACGTCGCGTTCGTCCACCTGACCTACGTGCCCTGGATCGCCGCCGCCGGCGAGCTCAAGACCAAGCCCACCCAGCACACGGTGCAGAAGCTGCGCGAGATCGGCATCCAGCCCGACGCGCTGCTGTGCCGCGCCGACCGCCGCGTGCCCGACGACGAGCGCGAGAAGATCTCGCTGTTCACCAACGTGCCCGAGTACGGCGTGATCTCGATGTGGGACGTGAACACCATCTACAAGGTGCCGCGCGTGCTGCATGAGCAGGGCCTGGACCAGTTGATCTGCACCAAGCTGCAGCTCAACACCAAGTCCGCCGACCTCAAGCGCTGGGACACGCTGGTCAACGAGGTCGAGAACCCGAAGACCGAAGTGACCATCGCGATGTGCGGCAAGTACACCGACCTGTCGGACAGCTACAAGTCGCTGAACGAGGCGCTGCGCCACGCCGGCATCCACAACCACGCCCGGGTCAACATCGAGTACGTCGACTCCGAGACGCTGGACACCGAGCACACCCAGCAGCTCGACAAGTACGACGCGATCCTGGTGCCGGGCGGCTTCGGCAAGCGCGGCGTCGAGGGCAAGATCCTCGCCGCGCAGTACGCGCGCGAGCACAAGACCCCCTACCTGGGCATCTGCCTGGGCATGCAGGTCGCGACCATCGAGTACGCGCGTCACAAGGCGCACCTGGACGGCGCGAACTCGACCGAGTTCGAACCCGACGCGCCGCACAAGGTGATCGCGCTGATCGACGAGTGGCAGGACGCGGACGGCTCGATCCAGAAGCGCACCGCGCAGTCCGACCTCGGCGGCACGATGCGCCTGGGCGCGCAGAGCTCCGACGTCAAGCCGGGCACGCTGGCCTACGAGATCTACGGCCCGGTCGTGAACGAGCGCCACCGCCACCGCTACGAAGCCAACGAGCAGTACCTGGACCAGCTCCAGGACGCCGGCCTGGTGATCTCGGCGATCACGCAGCGCGAGAAGCTGACCGAGATCGTCGAACTGCCGCGCAACGTGCATCCCTGGTACATGGGCGTGCAGTTCCACCCGGAGTTCAAGTCGACCCCGTGGGACGGCCATCCGCTGTTCATCGCGTTCATCAAGGCCGCGCTGGAACACAAGGCCAAGGCCGGCCACGAGGTCAGCGCCCCCGCCGCTGCCTGAGACCGCGAGGGTCCGGGACTTCAGACACCCACGAACGAGACACCGCCCATGCCCGCCTTCATCATTGCCGACGTGACCGTGACCGACGCCGACCAGATGGCGAAGTACCGCGAATGGAGCACGAAGGCGATGCAGGAGCACGGCGCGGAAGTGCTGGTGCGCGGCGGCGCGATCGAGGTGCTCGAGGGGCCCTGGACGCCGAGCCGCTTGGTGGTGCTGAAGTTCCCCGACCGCGCGGCGGCCAAGGCCTTCTACGACTCCGAGACCTACCAGCATGCCAAGTCGCTGCGCGAGCACGCCGGCGTCATGCGCATGATCGTCGTGGACGGCGTCTGATCCCGTCATGTCCCGCACGAGCCATCGCGCCGCCCACCCGTCCAGACCGACGGAAAGCGGCCCGGTGGCTTTTTTCATGTCCCGTCCCGCCCCCTCTCCCGCTTGCGGGAGAGGGTTGGGGTGAGGGCCAGCGGCCTCCCCCCACCACCATTTCCGGACGCAGGTTGTTCAGCCAAGGTAACCCGTTGCTGGCACCATGCGCGCCGACCGAGTTTTTTCACTTCTGGAGACTGTTCCCATGAGCGCCATTGTTGACATCGTCGGCCGAGAGATCCTCGACAGCCGCGGCAACCCGACCGTCGAATGCGACGTGCTGCTGGAGTCCGGCGTGATGGGCCGCGCCGCCGTGCCGTCGGGCGCGTCGACCGGTTCGCGCGAAGCCATCGAACTGCGTGACGGCGACAAGTCGCGCTACCTGGGCAAGGGCGTACTGAAGGCCGTCGAGCACATCAACACCGAGATCTCGGAAGCCGTGCTGGGCCTGGACGCCTCTGAACAGGCCTTCCTGGACAAGACCCTGATCGACCTGGACGGCACCGAGAACAAGAGCCGCCTGGGCGCCAACGCGATGCTGGCCGTCTCGATGGCCGTGGCGCGCGCCGCCGCGGAAGAGTCGGGCCTGCCGCTGTACCGCTACTTCGGCGGCATGGCCGGCAACCAGCTGCCGGTGCCGATGATGAACGTCATCAACGGCGGCGCCCACGCCAACAACTCGATCGACCTGCAGGAACTGATGATCATCCCCGTGGGCGCGCCGTCGTTCCGCGAGGCGCTGCGCTGGGGCGCGGAAGTCTTCCATGCGCTGAAGAAGATCATCGACGCCAAGGGCATGTCCACGGCCGTCGGCGACGAAGGCGGCTTCGCCCCGAACGTCGAGAACCACGAGGCCGCGATCCAGATGATCCTGGAAGCGATCGACAAGGCCGGCTACACCGCCGGCGAGCAGATCGCGCTGGGCCTGGACTGCGCCGCCAGCGAGTTCTACAAGGACGGCCAGTACGTGCTCGAGGGCGAAGGCGGCATCAAGCTGAGCGCCGAGCAGTGGACCGACATGCTGGCCACCTGGGTCGACAAGTACCCCATCATCTCGATCGAGGACGGCATGGCCGAAGGCGACTGGGACGGCTGGAAGCACATCACCGAGAAGCTCGGCGACAAGGTGCAGCTGGTGGGCGACGACCTGTTCGTCACCAACACCAAGATCCTGAAGGAAGGCATCGACAAGGGCATCGCCAACTCGATCCTGATCAAGATCAACCAGATCGGCACGCTGACCGAGACCTTCGCCGCCATCGAGATGGCCAAGCGCGCCGGCTACACCGCCGTGATCTCGCACCGCTCGGGCGAGACCGAGGACTCGACGATCTCCGACATCGCCGTCGGCCTGAACGCCGGCCAGATCAAGACGGGCTCGCTGTCGCGCTCGGACCGCATGGCCAAGTACAACCAGCTGCTGCGCATCGAGGAAGACCTGGGGGACATCGCGGTCTACCCGGGCCGCGCCGCGTTCTACAACCTGCGCTGATCGGCGCATCGGCGTCGACAGACGCGTGCGGAGCGCGCGCTCCCCGCGTTCGAAGGGCAGGCCCACGGGCCTGCCCTTTTTCGTTGCAGCTAAACTCGCGGCCTGTGAAAGCCCTGGCCATCGTCCTCACCGCCTTCCTTGTCGCCATCCAGGCCCAGCTCTGGTTCGGCAAGGGCGGCTTGGCCCGCGGCGTGCAGCTGCGCGCCGAGCTGCGCGAGCAGGAAGAGGCCAACGAGAAGGCCCGCGCGCGCAATGCGCAGCTGCAGGCTGAACTGCTCGACCTGCGCGAGGGCCTCGAAATGGTCGAGGAAAAGGCTCGCCTGGAACTGGGCATGGTCAAGCCGGACGAGGTCTTCGTCCCGCTGCGTCGCTGAACTTCCAGATTGCCCGCATGCGCTCGCCGATGGATGCTCCGACCGGGCCGTTCGGGCCCTTGCTTGCCTTGCTCGACAGCTCGCTGACCTGGGCGCTGTCGCCCGCCTTCCATGCGCTGGGCAGCCCCATCAGCTGGCTGGAACTGGTCGCCTTCGTGCTCGCGATCTGGATGGTCGTCTGCAACATGCGGGTGCAGGTGCTGGCCTGGCCGCTGGCGCTGACCAGCTCCCTGCTCTACTTCCTGCTGTTCTGGAGCGGCAAGCTCTACGGCGAGGCCTCGCTGCAACTGCTCTTCGCCGCGCTCGCGCTGTGGGGCTGGTGGCAGTGGCTGCGGGGACGCACCGCCGACGGCGATGCGCTGCATGTGCGCACGCTCGGTCCGAAGGGCCGCATCGCCGCGCTGCTCGTCACCTTGGCCGCGTGGCCGCTGCTGGGACTGTTCCTGCAGCACCGCACCGATTCCCCCCTCCCCTATTGGGATGCCCTCCCGACGGTGGCCAGCATCACCGGCCAATGGCTGCTCGGTCGCAAGTACCAGGAGAACTGGCCCGTCTGGGTGATGGTCAACCTGGTCAGCATCGGCCTGTTCGCGCTCAAGGGCTACTGGCTGACGGTCGTGCTGTACGCGGTGTTCGTGCCGATGTCGGTGGCGGGATGGCGCGCCTGGCAGCGCCAGCTGCGGCCGGCGGCGATCGCCGCCTGAGGCCGGGCAAGACCGCGCGGGACCGCATGACGCTGCACATCGCCCTGGTCGGCGCCGAGAGCACCGGCAAGAGCCGGCTCGGCGTCGCGCTGCTGGAGCACCTGCGCGCGCAGACGCGGCTGCGCTGCGTGCTGATCGGCGAGTACCTGCGGGAGTGGTGCGAGCGGGAAGGCCGCACGCCGCGTCCCGACGAGCAGCGCGCGATCGCCGAGGAACAGTGGCGCCGCGCCGAGTCCGCCGCCACGGACCACGACCTGGTGCTCCACGATACGACGCCGCTGATGACGGCCGTCTACAGCGAGCTGCTGTTCCAGGACAGCTCGCTGTATCCCTTCGCGATGCAGGTCCAGGCCCGCATGGATGCGACGCTGCTGATGGCGCTGGACCTGCCCTGGGTCGCCGACGACATGCGCGACGGCCCGCACGCGCAGCAGCCGACCGATCGCCTGCTGCGCCGCGCGCTGCGCGACGCCGGCCTCGGCTACAGCCTGGTATCGGGTGCCGGACCCGAGCGCCTGCAGCAGGCACTGAACGCGCTCGGCCCGCTGCTGCGGCCGCATCTGGGTCGCGAGGACGGCTTGTTCGGCCGGCTGCTCCAGCGTGGCGAAAGCCTGGGCGGCGACTGGCGCTGCGAGCTCTGCGACGACCCGGGCTGCGAGCACGCCAGCCGCCTCGCCGATCGCCTGCCGCGCGCCTGAACGCGGGCCTCACGAACTCGCCACGGGCCCGAGGCACAATCCGCGGCGTCGCGCCCGCAAACATTTGCGACCACCGCGATCCCGAGATTCACGGCGTTCCTGGAGCCCTTCCCCGATGAACCGTTTCGATCGTCCGCACCGTCTGGACCGTTCCTCCCTCCGCCGCCCGCTGGGCGCCCTGTCGCTGCTGCTGAGCGCGGCGCTGCTCGCCGCCTGCGGATCGCTGGGATCGGGCCCGCAGGCGCCGCTGCCGCCGTCGCTGGACGCGTCGGCGGCTGACAACGCCAAGGCCAAGGCGGCCAAGCCCGTCACCGGCACGGTCGCCGTCAAGGTGCTGGCGATCAATGACTTCCACGGCAACCTGCTCCCGCCGGCCGGCGGCATCAAGCTGCCCGATCCGCAGAACCCCGACAAGACCATCACGCTGGACGCCGGCGGCGCGGAACGCATGGCCACCGTGGTCGCCCAGCTGAAGGCGAAGAACCCCAACCACGTGTTCGTCGCCGCGGGCGACCTGGTCGGCGCGAGCCCGCTGCTGTCGGCGCTGTTCCACGACGAGTCGACGATCGAATCGCTCGGGATGATGGGCCTGGACATCTCCTCGGTCGGCAACCACGAGTTCGACCAGGGCATCACCGAGCTGCTGCGCAAGCAGCGCGGGGGCTGCCATCCGAAGGACGGCTGCAAGGGCCCGACCGAGTTCAAGGGCGCGAAGTACCAGTACCTGGCCGCCAGCACCATCGACGAGAAGACCGGCCAGTCCGTGCTGCCGGCCTACGCGATCAAGCGCTTCGACGGCGTGCCGGTGGGCTTCATCGGGCTGTCGCTGAAGGGCACGCCTGAGCTGGTCAGCCCGACCGGCATCCAGGGCCTGCGCTTCGACGACGAGGCCGAGACCATCAACCGCCTCGTGCCCGAGCTCGAGCGCCAGGGCGTGCACGCCTTCGTCGTGCTGATCCACGAAGGCGGCTACCCGACCGGCGGCATCAACGACTGCCCGGAGATCTCCGGACCCATCGTCGACATCGTGAAGAAGCTCGACAAGCGCGTCGGCCTGATCGTGTCCGGCCACACGCACCGCGCCTACAACTGCCGCATCGACGGCCGCCTGGTCACCAGCGGCGACAAGTACGGCACCCTGGTCACCGAGATCGACCTGAGCCTGGACCGCGCCACCGGCACGATGACCGAGGCCCGCGCCAACAACATCGTGGTGCGCCCGGAAACGGCCAAGGATCCACGCCAGACCCTGCTGATCAACAGCTACCAACGCGTCGCGCAACCGCTGATCGACCGGCCAGTGGGATTCCTGGCCCAGGCGCTGAGCAAGGAAGGCGACGACAGGAGCGAAGGCGGCGGGACGACGATGGGCCAGTTGGTCGCCGACGCGATGCTGGCCGCGACCCGCGCGCCGGAGAACGGCGGATCGCAAGTCGCCTTCCAGAACGTCGGCGGCGTGCGCACCGGACTGATCCACCGCGCCGACGACACCGTCACCTTCGGCGACCTGTTCGCGGCACTGCCGTTCTCGAACGCGCTGGTGGTGGTGGAGCTGTCAGGCTCGCAGCTGAAAGCGGTGCTCGAGGAACAATGGTGGGCCAACGATGCGAAGTTCCTGCCGCTGCAGACCTCGCAGGGCTTCAGCTACCGCTGGGACAAGCGCCAACCCGTCGGCTCGCGGGTCGTGCCGGGCAGCATGACGATCAACGGCCGGCCGGTGACGCCGGACCAGAAGGTCCGCGTCACCATCAACAACTTCCTGCAGGTCGGGGGCGACAGCTTCAAGACCTTCACGACCGCGCGGCTGGTGCAGACCGGGACTATGGACGTCGACGCGCTGGAAGCCTATTTCAAGGCCAACGGGAACACACGCGTGAAGCCGACCGCGCTGGACCGCGCGGTGCGCGTGGATACGCCCTGACCCCGGAAGGCCGAGCGCGGGCTCTCCACGGCACGAGGGGGCTCCCTCCAGGACCCCCTCGTACCATTCCGGCCCCACCAACACTCGCTGACCCCGGTTCTTGGCGGGGGGCAGGTGTTGCGGATGAGCGTCGTGGCCAGTCCGTCGGTGGCGGTTACTGGACCTGGCGGGAGCCAGGGGCCTGGTTCTGAGGGTCGGTGAAGAGCTCGCCGACATCCACGGCGTCGAAGACGTAGTGGTTGCCGCAGAACTCGCAGCCGATCTCGACACCACCCAGCTCGGCCAGCACCTCGTCCACTTCCTGTCTGCCCAGGCCGAGCAGCATGCGACCCACACGCTCGCGCGAGCAGGTGCACTGGAAGCGCGGGTACTGGGGATCGAAACGACGCATCGTCTCTTCCCAGAACAGGCGGCGCAGGATGGTGTCGCTGTCCAGCGTCAACAGCTCTTCCGAGGTCAGCGTCGCCGCCAGCATGCTGATGCGTTTGTACGCATCCTCCATTTCCTCGCGCGCGACGCCCGACGTGGCCCCCGCCTCGAGGTTGCCCTCGCCTTCGATCGGCAGGCGCTGGATCAGCAGGCCGGCCGCCAGCTCGCCGTTGGCCGCCAGCACCAGCGTGGTCTCGAGCTGCTCGGACTGGCGCATGTAGTGCTGCAGCACGTCGCTGAGCTTCTCCAGCGGCTGGCCGTCCGGACCGCTCAGCGGCACGACGCCCTGGTAGGGCTGCTGGCCGGGCAGCCGGTCCTTCGGATCGAGCGTGATCGCGCAGCGGCCCTGGCCGTGCACGTTCAGCATCTGCTGCAGCGTCGCGCCCTCGGGCACCGCGTCTCGCGTCTTGGCCGTCGAGCGGAAGCTCATGTCGGGCTGGACCTCGGCCACGGCCAGCTTCAGCGGACCGTCGCCCATCACCTGGAAGACCAGCGCGCCATTGAACTTGATGTTGGCCTGCATCAGCACGCCGGCCGCCGTCATCTGGCCAAGCAGGTCGCGCACCTCGGGCACCAGCGGCTCCTTGCGGCGGCCCAGCAGTTCCTTCCAGCTGCCGTCCAGGCGGACCAGCATGCCGCGCACGGGCAGTCCCTCGAACAGGAATTTGTGGAGCTCGCTCGGAGCCGGCTTGGTCGACGTGGTCATGGAAGTCCTTTGAATTCGAGTGATCTGGGGATGGATTGCGGATCGTCAATGCGCACGAGTTCCTCGGCGAACCGCCGTCCGTTGCGCACGTAATGGGCGGCGCTCATGGCCAGGCCCTGGATCTGCTCGGGCGTGAGCGCGCGCACGACCCGCGCCGGGGAGCCGACGATCAGGCTGCCGTCGGGGAATTCCTTGCCCTCGGTGATCAGCGAGCCGGCGCCGACCAGGCAGTTGGCGCCGATGCGCGCGCCGTTGAGCACGACCGCGCCGATCCCGATCAGCGCGTTGTCGCCGACGGTGCAGCCGTGCAGCATCGCCTGATGCCCGACGGTGACGTTGCGGCCCAGGGTCAGCGGCACGCCGGCGTCGGCATGCAGGACGCTGCCGTCCTGGACGTTGCTGCCGGCGCCGATGGTGAGGTGCTCGCTGTCGCCGCGCAGCACGGCGTTGAACCAGATGCTGACGTCGTCCTCGAGCGTGACGCGGCCGACGACCTGCGCGCTCTCCGCGACCCAGACGCCGGTGCCGAGTTCCGGCGTGTGTTCGCCGAGGCGGTAGACGGCCATGAGATGCTCCCAAAGGGATAATTCTACGAATGGAACTTCGAACCCGCGCCTTGCAGGTCCTTCTGATCGCGGACCCGCAGGAGAAGGCGCAGGCGGCCCGCGAGCTGCACGCCGCATCGATGGCGGCCGACGCCGTCGACCTCGACCTCGCCGCCGTCCTCAGCCCCGCCGTCGAACCGCCCGGCCGCCCGGAGCGGCCGCGCCTGCTCGCCGCGGTGAAGGTGGCCTCGCGCTCGCCGTTCACCACGGAAGGCCGCGCGGCGCTGATCCATGCGATCGCGCACATCGAGTTCAACGCGATCAACCTGGCGCTGGACGCGGTCTGGCGTTTCCCCGGCATGCCGCGGCAGTACTACCTCGACTGGCTGCAGGTCGCGGGCGAGGAAGCGCTGCACTTCACGCTGCTCGACAGCCACCTGCGCGGCTTGGGCCGGTCCTACGGCGACTTCGACGCGCACGACGGGCTGTGGACGATGGCGATGAAGACCGCGGACGACGTGCTCGCCCGCATGGCACTGGTGCCGCGCACGCTGGAGGCGCGCGGCCTGGACGCGACGCCGCCGCTGCAGGCGAAGTTCGCGAAGGCCGGCGATGCGCGCGCGGTGGAGATCCTCGACGTGATCCTGCGCGACGAGGTCGGCCACGTGCGCATCGGCAACCACTGGTACCGGCACCTGTGCCGCGAACGCGGGCTGGATCCGCTGACGCTGTATCCGGAACTCGTGGAGCGCTACGAGGCGCCGCGTCTCCGGCCACCCTTCAATGTCGATGCCCGCAGCGCGGCCGGCTTCAGCGCCGAAGAAATCGCCTATCTCAGCTCATGAAGGCTGACCCGCCCGTGCCATCCGGCGCGGACGGCGAGATCCCCGACACTCCCACCCCATGACCCGCATCCAAGCCAACCTGCTGCTCACCCTCATCGCGATGATCTGGGGCTCGGCCTTCGTCGCCCAGGCCCACGGGATGGAGAGCATCGGTCCGATGATGTTCACCGGCATCCGATTCCTGGTCGGCGCGCTGGTGGTGCTGCCGCTGATCGTGCGCGAACGCCGCGCCCCCGGCGCGACGGTGCTGCGCGGGAGCGACGGGCTGAAGATCATGGGCCTGGGCGCGCTGCTGACGACGGGCGCCGCGCTGCAGCAGATCGGCATCCAATACACCTCGGTGACCAACGCCGGCTTCCTGACGGCGCTGTACGTGCCGCTGGTGCCGCTGCTGGGCTGGCTGCTGCTGCGCCATCTGCCGCACTGGTCGGTGTGGCCCGGCGCGCTGGCCTGCCTGGTGGGCGCCTTCCTGCTGTCGGGCGCGCACGAGCTCGACATCGGCGTGGGCGACGCCTGGGTCATCGCCTCCTCGCTGCCCTGGGCCGTGCACGTGCTGCTGGTGGGCAGGGTGGCGGACCGGATGAACTCGCCGTTCACCGTCGCCGGGGGGCAGTTCCTGTTCTGCGGCTTCGTCGCGCTGGCCTGGGCGCTGGCCTTCGAGTCCTGGAGCTGGACCGGCATCCAGGCCGCCGCGGGACCCATCCTCTACACCGGCGTGCTGTCGGTGGGCGTGGCCTTCACCGGCCAGGTGGTCGCGCAGCGCTACGCGCATGCGGCGGACGCGGCGATCATCCTGTCGTCGGAGACCTTGTTCGCCGCGGTGTTCGGCTACCTGATGATGGGCGATCGCCTCAACGCCGCCGGACTCGCCGGCTGCGCGCTGATCCTCGGCGCGATGCTGCTGATCCAGTTGCTGCCGATGCTGCGCGTGCTGCGGCCGCGCACGGCCTGACCCCGGGCTTCCCTACTCCAGCGGGAACGCGCTCGTCTTCTTGACGGTGCGCAGCACCAGCATCGAATTCGCCTTCGCGACGCCCGGGAGCTGCATCAGCACATGGGTGTGCAGGCGCTCAAGGTCCTCGGCATCCTTGTAGGCGAAGCGCAGCAGGTAGTCGTTGCTGCCGGCGACGTAGAAGCAGTCGAGGATGTCGGGCGCGTCCTTCACCGCCTGCTCGAATTCGGCCAGCGCGGCGGGCGTCATGCGCTCGACGTTGACGATGGTCCAGCTCGTGCCCGGCTTGCCGATGGCCTTCGGGTCGAGCAGCGCCACGACGCGATCGATCACGCCCGTGTCCTCGAGCCGCTTCACCCGCCGCAGGCAGGCCGACGGCGACAGGTGGACCCGCGCCGCGAGGTCCTGGTTCGAGATGCGCGCGTCGCGCTGCAAGACCGCGAGGATGGCGCGGTCGATCGCATCCAGTTGCACTTCCTTTGGCATGAGCGGCATTCTGTTCGAAGAATATGACCCTGAGCCGCATCGGATTGCGCCGACTCGGGTTTTCCCGCCGCCGGAACGCTCACCGATTGCGCGGCGGCTTGCCTAGACTGGCCGGCATTGCAGCAGGAGCTTCTCCCATGACCACGCCGAATCTCGACGCCTACTGGATGCCGTTCACGGCCAACCGCCAGTTCAAGCAGTCGCCGCGCCTGCTGACGCGCGCCGACGGCATGTTCTTCACTGACGACCAGGGCCGGCAGATCCTGGACGGCGTGGCGGGCCTGTGGTGCGTGAACGCGGGCCACAACCGGCCGCGCATCGTGAAGGCGATCCAGGAGCAGGCGGCGGAGCTGGACTTCGCGCCGCCCTTCCAGATGGGGCATCCCAAGGCTTTCGAACTGGCCTCGCGGCTGGCGGAGATCGCGCCCGAGGGCATGAACAAGGTGTTCTTCACCAACTCGGGCTCGGAGTCGGTGGAGACGGCGCTGAAGATGGCGCTGGCGTACCACCGCGTCCGCGGCGAAGGCCAGCGCACACGGCTGATCGGCCGGGAACGCGGCTACCACGGCGTCAACTTCGGCGGCATGTCGGTGGGCGGCATGGTGGCCAACCGCAAGATGTTCGGGACGCTGCTGGCCGGCGTCGACCACCTGCGCCATACCCATGACATCGCGCGCAACGCCTTCAGCGTCGGCCTGCCAGCCCACGGCGCGGAGCTCGCCGACGACCTCGAGCGGATGGTCGCGCTGCACGACGCGTCGACGATCGCCGCGGTGATCGTGGAGCCGGTCGCCGGATCGGCTGGCGTGCTGATCCCGCCGCAGGGCTACCTGAAGCGCCTGCGCGAGATCTGCGACAAGCACGGCATCCTGCTGATCTTCGACGAGGTCATCACCGGCTTCGGCCGCACCGGGAGCCCGTTCGCGGCACAGACCTTCGGCGTCACGCCCGACCTGATGACGGTGGCCAAGGGCCTGACCAACGGCTGCGTGCCGATGGGCGCCGTGTTCGCGCAGCAGCGCATCCACGACACCTTCATGACGGGGCCGGACCACCTGATCGAGTTCTTCCACGGCTACACCTACTCGGCGCATCCGCTGGCCTGCGCGGCGGGGCTGGCGACGCTGGACACCTACGCGGAGGAAGGCCTGCTCACGCGGGCCTCGGAACTGGAAGGCTACTTCGCCGAGCAGTTGCACTCGCTGCGCGGCGAGCCCCACGTCATCGACGTGCGCAACCTCGGGCTGGTCGGCGGCATCGAACTCTCGCCGCGCGCGGGCGAGCCCACCAAGCGCGCGTTCGAGACCTTCCTCGACTGCTGGCAGCAAGGCGTGCTGATCCGCACGACGGGCGACATCCTGGCGCTGTCGCCGCCGCTGATTGCCGAACGCGAGCACCTGGACCGGATGATCGACGCGATCCGGGTGGCGTTGCGGCGGTTGAAGTGACCCTCGAGGCGTGCGGCCTCGACTCAGCGCCGAGTGCTCGAAGCGGCCGCGGCGGCCGGCGCTTGCGCCCCCGCCGGCCCCAGGGCCTGGCGCCGTCGTTCGTCGCTGATCATCCTCAACTGGCGCAGCAGTTGATGCCCCTGGGCATCGCCCGCGCCGACGACCCAACCGGAACAGTGATCGACCTGGATGCCATCTTCGCCCCAAGGGTCCAGCAGATAGACCTGCCCGACGACCAGCGGCAAGGTGCACATCGAGATCTCCGATTCGGTCCAGACCTTCGTCAGTGGCGGACCGGCCGACGCCTTCAGCGTCTCCAGGACCTGGAGATCGCCCCAGACACGCGCCTCGCCGATCCACGCGCGCTGGTACTGGACACGCGTCACGCGAGCAACCACGAGTCGATCCGCCTCCTTGAACAGACTGGCCGCATCCCGCTTGACGCAGCTGCACGCCTGCGCGACCGGGGGCATTGAAAGCCCGCCTGCGATGATGGGCGCCAGCAGGACCGATCGGACCATGTCCGATGAAAACCATCTCATGACAAGTTCCCCTCCCCCGGCATCATCGCCTACGCTGCCCGGCGCCACAACCGAACGGACGCCCGCTTCCGCCGGGCACGGCCACCACGTCCCGTGGCTGTCGTATCTCTGCCTGACCGGCAGCACCAGCGTGATCGGCAGCTACGTCGGCCTGTCCAAGCTGCTGGTCGTCGTCTTCCCGGTCTTCCTGCTGGCCTTCCTGCGCTTTGGCATGGCCGCCGTGTTCATGCTGCCCTGGCTCAAGCGCGGCCCGACCGAGAAGCCCCTCACCGGGCGGATGCGCTTCCTGCTCTTCCTCGAATCCTTCTTCGGCAACTTCCTGTTCTCGATCTGCCTGCTGTTCGGCATGAAGCACAGCTCGGCTGTCGTGGCTGGCGTGATCATGGCCGGCATCCCGGCCACGGTCGCACTGATGAGCTGGCTCTTCCTGCGCGAACGCATCGCGCCGCGCACCCTCGCCGGCATCGCGATGGCCGTCGGCGGCATCGCGATGGTGGCGCTCAGCAAGCACGGCGACAACGCCGGCGCCGCGACGTCGGGACTGGGCGCCCTGCTGCTGCTCGGCGCCATGTGCTGCGAGGCCTGCTACGTCGTCATCGGCAAGCGCCTGGCCGCCGACCTGCCGCCGCGCCGCATCAGCGCGCTGATCAACCTCTGGGGCCTGGTGCTCGTGACGCCGCTGGGCCTGTGGCAGGCCATGGACTTCGACTTCGGCAGCGTCGCGATGAAGGACTGGAGCCTGCTGCTCTTCTACGCGATCGCCGCCAGCACCGTCACCGTCTGGCTCTGGATGAAGGGACTGCAGCACGTCAGCGCCGCCAAGGCCGGCGTCTTCATGGTGTTCCTGCCGGTCTCGACCGCCCTGATCGGCCTGGTCTTCCTCGGCGAACGGATGAACGGCATCCAGCTGCTGGCTTACGCGCTGGCGCTGGGCGGTGTCGTGCTTGCCACCTGGCCCGGCAGACCGGCGCGCTGAGCAGACCAGTCCCGTGTCCGGGATTACACCGGTCTTCGTCTAGTTTTACTACCAATGTAATACCATTTGGGGATCCGGCCCGCTAAGATGGGCCGACAGAACCTGCAGGGGAGCCCTGGCTCCCGTGCCGCCACATCCCCGCCGATGAACGCGAACGCCCCTACCCCGGCCCCAACGCCTAGTTTTCCGACAGCCGTCAGCCCCGCCGCCAGCCAGGCCGACTGGGAGTCCTGGATCGCCAGCTGGTATGCCGTGCTGCGGCAACCCGTGCGTACCGGTGTGAGTCCTTTGGCGCCCAAGCAAGCGCCGGATGGTTCCGGTACCACCGGCGGCACCTCGGCCACGCCGAGCCAGCGCCCACCGCACGTGCTGGTCTTCGCGCCGCATCCGGACGACGAATGCATCGTCGGCGCGCTGCCGCTGCGGCTGCGGCAGGAAGCCGGCTGGCGAGTCACCAACATCGCCGTGACCTTGGGCAGCAAGCAGAACCGGCGCGCCGAGCGCTGGCAGGAGCTCGGCGCCGCCTGCGGCGTGCTGGGCTTCGACCTGCGCCTGCTGGCCGCCGACGGCTTCGAGCAGGTGAAGCCGGAAGCCGCCGCCGCGCGCACGCCGCTGTGGCAGCAGCAGGTGCGGCTGGTCGCCGAGCTGCTGGCCGCGGAACGGCCCGCGCTGATCCTCGTGCCTCATGCCGGCGACGGCATCCCGACGCACATCGGCGTGCACCTGCTGGTCACCGAGGCGCTCGCACAGGCCAGGATCCCGACCGTCGTCGCGCACACCGAGTTCTGGGCCACGCAGCCCTCGCCGACGACGCTCGTGGAGACCGGCCAGCGCGACACCGCGCGGCTGGTGCGCGCCCTCGCCTGCCATCACGGCGAGATCGCGCGCAACCCGTACCACCTGCGCCTGCCGGCCTGGATGGCGGACAACGTGCGCCGCGGCGGTGAACTGCTCGCCGGACCGGGCGAAGCGCCGCCGGACTTCGCCTTCGGCACGCTGTACCGCCTGACCCGCTGGGTCGACGGCGCGCCGGCGGGCGACCTGCCGAACACGCAGTGGTCCTGCGACGCGCCCATCGATCCGGCCGCGCTGCTCGCCGACTGATCGCCCCCAACCTGTACTCATCCTCACCCGCGCTTTCGGCATACGCGCCGCGCACGCGGAAGCGGTGAGCGGACTCTCGCGGGCCTATGCTTCGGGCTCCTCCTTCGAGCCCCTCCGCCACGCCATGAGCGACGCCCGCACCGATCACCCGACCCACCTCCGCGTCCACCAGTTCGCCGGCCTGCGGCCCGGCCCGAAGCTGCTGGTGACGGCCGCCGTCCATGGCAACGAGGTCGCCGGCGTCGGCGCGATCCAGCGCGTGATGGCGATGCTGGACGACGGCACGCTGACGCTGCGCAAGGGCTCGCTGACGATGATCCCCATCGTCAATCCGCTGGCCCACCGGCTGCAGCGCCGCGAGGGCGAGCGCAACCTCAACCGCAACCTGCGTGTGAACCCGATCCCGCAGGACTTCGAGGACCGCATCGCCAACCGTCTGTGCCCCTGGATCGCCGCCAGCGACGTGCTGCTGGACCTGCACAGCTTCAACAACCCCGGCCCGGCCTTCGCGATGATCGGCCCGCGCGACAACGACGGCCCGCTGGAGCCCTTCCGGCACCAGGCCGCCGAGAGCGCGCTGGCGATGGCGGTGGGCACCTCGCGCATCGTCGAGGGCTGGCTGTCGACCTACGCGCTGGGACTGAAGCGCCGCGCGGAGAAGGCCGCCGACGGCTCGCGCCGGATGTCGCTGCAGCAGGACCCGCATTACGGTGTCGGCACGACCGAGTACATGCGCAGCACTGGCGGCTACTGCATCACCCTCGAGTGCGGCCAGCACGCCGATCCGCAAGGCCCGGAAGTCGCCTTCAAGGCGATCCTGCGCACGCTGGCGCTGCTGGGCATGATCGCGCCGGAGGCGGTCGAACCGGCCGACCCGAAACGGCCCGTCGAGCTGCTGCAGCTCTACGAGGTGATCGACCGCGAGAGCCCGCAGGACCGCTTCGAACGCGCCTGGGCCAGCTTCGACGCGATCGCCGAGGGCGAGCGCATCGGCACCCGCGCCGACGGCACGCCGGTGCTGGCGCCCTTCGGCGGACGCATCGTCTTCCCCAACAACAACGCCGAGGCCGGCCACGAGTGGTTCTACCTGGCAAAGCCCAGCGACCGCGTGTTGACTTGAGCTTCTGGCTAGAGTCGGCGGCATGAACGACACCCACGATTCCGCCGCCTCCTCCCCGACATCCCCGACGTCCGCGCCCGCCGCCCCCGCGACCGGCCTGCAGCCGCTGCGCATCGACTTCGTCTCCGACGTCGCCTGTCCGTGGTGCGCGGTCGGATTGAAGTCGCTGGAGACCGCCCTGGCCCGCGTGCCGGAAGTCCAGGTCGACCTGCACTTCCAGCCCTTCGAGCTGAATCCGCAGATGGTCCCCGAGGGCGAGGACATCGAGGAACACCTGTCGCGCAAGTACCGCTCGACGCCGCAGCAGCGCCAGGAGATCCGCGCGCATCTGCGCCAGCGCGGCGCCGACGTCGGCTTCACCTTCACCGAAGGCGCGCGCAGCCGCATCTGGAACACCTTCGACGCGCACCGCCTGCTGCACTGGGCCGGACTGCAGTCGGCCAAGGCGCAGCGCGACCTGAAGCTCGCGCTGCTGACGGCGTATCACACCAACGGCAAGAACCCGGGCGATCGCGAGACGCTGCTCGCCGCGGTGCGCGAGATCGGCCTGGACGCCGGCGAGGCGGCGCGGGTGTTCGACAGCGGCGAGTTCGCCGAGGACGTGCGCGAGACCGAGTCGCTCTGGATGGACCGCGGCATCAGCTCCGTGCCGGCGGTCGTGATCAACGAGAAGTACCTGATCCAGGGCGGCCAGCCGCCCGAGGCCTTCGAACAGGCCCTGCGCCAGATCGCTGCCGGGCAGGCCTGAGGCCGGTCGACGCCGAAGCGACGCGGGCCTCTGTCGAGGCCCGCTTTCATTGGAATCCGGCCAGAAGACGGCCCGGAGCGGGGCGGATCAGCGCAGCGGCGTCACCACGCCGCGGCCCTGCGACCAGATGATGGCCACGACCTGCTGCGCGTCGTAAAGCGCGTTCACGTGGGCGATGCGGTTCGAGTAGTAGTCGCCCTCGGCGGCCATCACGTCGAACAGCGAGCGCTTGCCGAGCTGCTGCCACTGCTGCAGCGTGAAGCCGCGGACGCGCTCGCTGCTGCGCAGGATCTCCACCAACCGGCGCGAGCGGTCGAGCGACGAGGACGCCGCCTCGTACATCTCCTGCACGCGATAACGCTTGGCCTCGATCGTCTCGTCGCGCTGCAGCGACGCCGCCTGCGCGCGTCGCCGCGCCGAGGTCAGCGCCGAATCGGCACCGGGCTGCACGATCGGGATGTTCACCGTCACGCCGCCGATCCAGTCGGTCTGCTTGGCCTGGCCGATCGTGGAGTTCCCGCTCACCAGCAGGCTCACGCTGGGCTGCTGGCCGGCGCGCACCGACTCCGCATAGCTGCGCTGCGCCTGCGCCTGCGCCGCGGCCGCCGCGACGTCGGGCGAGACCATGACGTCGGCCAGCATCTCGTTGAGGTCGGGCAGGCGCGCCAGCACCGAGCTCATCGCGGCGCCGCGCGGCAGCTCGTCGCCGACGAAACGCTTGAGGCGCACCTCCGTCTGGCGCAGCGCCGACGTGGTCTGTTCATACGACAGGTCGGCCTGCTGCAGGCTCTTCTGCGCCTGCACCAGCTCGCTGGCGCGGCCGCGGTCGGCCCGGGTGATGATTTCCAGTGCCTCGACCAGGCAGGACATCTTGCGCACGTACTGGCTGTAGACCTGCGCCTGCAATTGATAACGGCCGCGATCCAGCGCCAGCGACACGGTCTGCAGCGCGACCTGCTCTTCCGCGCTGGACTGTCCGTAGCGCGCGGCTTCGAGCAGCTGCGAGCGCCATTCGGTGAGCTTGGTGATGCGGCCCGAGTCGTAGATCGGCGCGGTCACGCTCAGCGAGCCCCGGCCCTGCAGGCCGCTGGAGTTGTCGATCGAGCCGTTGCCCGGCACGACGGTGCCGGTGTGACCGGCGGTGATGCCCATCGTCACCGTTGGCAGGCGCTGCGACTTGGCCTCCTCGTAGTCGGCCTCGGCCGCCTGGGTGAGCAGGCGCGTCGCACCCAGCGCCTTGCTGCGCGCGAGCGAGCGGTTGACCAGCTCCTGCAACTGCGCCCGCGGATCCGAATCGCCCACGTCCAGCAGCGCGGTGTCCTTGGCAGACAGCTGCGCGGGCGGCAGGGTGCGTTCGTCGGAGCAGCGGCTCTGCGGCGGATCCTGCGCCCAGGCGGGTGCGCCGAAGCCGCACAGCGCGGCCAGGACGACGGCCGCGCCAGCGCCCGGACGGCACGACAGGAAGGCGGAGATGGAGGCGCGCCGCAGGCTCCGGCGCCGAGTGGATTCGGTCATGGTCACGCGTACTGCAAGCAATTTCCCATGGCCTCTACTGGACCAGTTCCGCGGGAAACCGAAGCGCCGATAAGCGGCGCGCGAGCGGCCAGTTCGTGACCTCCAGACGGTGCTTACCAATGAAACCGCCCGCGCGAGGCGGGCGGCGGCTGGGATGCGGCGAGGTTCACCGCTCCCGCAGCGCTTCCTTGGACTTCAGCATGGGCCGCAGCAGGTAGCTGAGCACGGAGCGCTCGCCGGTGCGGATGTCCACCATCGCCGTCATGCCGGGAATGACCGGCAGCGGCTCGCCCTTGGCGCGCAGCGTGTTGCGCTCGGCCGTGATCAGGACGCGGTAGTAGGTGCCCTCGTTGTTCTTCTCGGTCTCGCCGAGCGCGTCGGGGCTGACGTACTCGATCTTGCCGTGCAGGCCGCCGTTGACGTTGAAGTCGTAGCCGTTGAGCTTGACCACCGCCGTCTGCCCGACCTGGATGTAGCCGATGTCCTTGGGCTTGATGCGGGCCTCGATCAGGATGCGGGGGCCGATGGGCACGATCTCCATGATCGGCGAGCCCGAGGTGATCACCCCGCCCACCGTGTTCATCTTGATGTTCTTGACCAGCCCCTTGACCGGCGACTTCAGCACCGAGCGCGTGACCGCGTCGCGGCGCACGACCAGTTGCTCGTCGAGCTGGGCCAGGTCGGTCTGCGCCTTGGACAGCTCGGTGCTCGCGTCCTGGCGGAAGCGGCTGATGCGCTCGTTGCGCTGCTGCTGCAGCTCGTTGACCTGGCGCGTGACGCGCATGACCTCGACGTTGGACATCAGCCCCTTGGAGGCCATGTCCTGCGCCATCTTCTGCTCGGTGGCGAGCAGCCCGATGCTGCGGTTGATGCTGGAGGTGGCCTCGTCGAGCACGCGGCGGCGGGTGTCGAAGACCTCGGACTCGCTGTCGACCAGGCGCTGCACGCTCCGGACCTCGTCCGGGAACTTCAGCGGCACGCCCAGGGCCTCGGCGCGCAGCCGCGCGACCTGCGCCATCAGGCCCAGGCGCTTGGCCTGGCTTTCGTTCTCGGCGGCCTCGGCGCGGGTCGGGTCCAGCTCGGCCAGCGGCTGGCCGGCTTCGACTTCCTCGCCCTCGTGGACCAGCAGCTTGCCCAGCGTGCCGGACTCCAGGCTGGCGATGACCTGCTCCTTGCCGTCGGGCACGATGCGCGCATCGCTGCGGGTGACTTCGTCGACCGTCGCGAGCGAGGACCAGACCAGCCCGGCCACCAGCACCGCCGCCATCAGGTAGAGCGCCCAGACGGCGCGCGGCAGCGGTTCGTCGATCAACGCCGACTGGACGCTGCTGACGAACAGGCCTTCTTCGCGGCTGAGGGTGCGGGACTGCGACATGGGCGGAGGGACTTCGGTTCGGGCGTTCTGGACGGTCGGAGCGTCAGACCGATGCGGCGCGGTTCATCGCCTGCGCGGCCGGATGGACGTGGACCGGCGCGCCCTGCGGCTGCTGGCCCGGTTGCGGCTGCTGTTGCTGCGGCTGGCCCGGCGGACGGGCGCCGGACAAGGCCGCCAGGACCTGGTCCCGGGGACCGTCCATGACGAGGCGTCCGGTGTCGACGACGACGATGCGCGAGACCAGCTCCAGCACCGCCGGACGGTGGGTGACCATGATCAGCGTGCAATCGCCGGCGGCGTCGCGCAGCTGGCGCAGGAAGGCGATCTCGGACTGCGCGTCCATCGAGCTGGTCGGCTCGTCCATCAGCAGGATCTGCGGCTTGGTGACCAGGCTGCGGGCGAGCGCGACCAGTTGGCGCTGGCCGCCGGACAGCAGCGAGCCCATCTCGCCCACCGGCAGGTCCCAGCCCATCGGATGGCCGGCGACGACGCGGTCCAGGCCCGTGAGCTTGGCCACCTCGACCAGGCGCTGCGCGTCGACGTGGCGGCCCATCAGCACGTTGTCGCGCAGCGTGCCGTGGAACAGGCGCGGTTCCTGCGAGACGAAGCCGACCTTGCCGCGGAACTCCGCCGGATCGACCTGGCGCAGGTCGATGCCGTCGATCTCGACGTGGCCCTCGGTCGGCTGGTACAGGCCGGCCAGCATGCGCAGCACGGTGGACTTGCCGCTGCCGATGCGGCCCAGGATCGCCAGGCGCTCGCCCGGCTGCACGCGCATCGTGACGTTGCGCAGCACCTTGGGCGACTGCGCGTCGCCCTGCGGCGGATAGGAGAAGCCGATGTCGTTCAGGCCGATGCGGCCGGTGATCTGGTTCAGCGGCACGTAGTTGCGGGTCGAGTCGCGCTCGACCGGCGCGCTCATCACCGAGTTCAGCGACAGCATCGCGGCCCGGGCGCCCTGGTAGCGCGTGGCCAGGCTGACCAGGCTGTTCAGCGGCACCGTGGCGCGGCCGGCGAACATCACCGCGCCGATCAGCGCGCCGGCGCTGATGACGCTCTCCTGGATCAGGTAGACGCCCCAGACCAGCATCACCAGGTTGATCGCCTGCTGCATGGTCATGGAGATGTTCATGCTCCAGCTGGCCATCGTGCGGGCCCGCAGCGCGGACTCGGCGACGATCGCCGTGCTGTGCTCGTAGCGGCGCAGGAAGCGGCCCTCGGCGCCGGTGGTCTTGAGGTCCTCGAGGCCTTCCAGCGCCTCCACCAGCGTGCCGTGCAGGTCGGCCGCCTCGGTCATGTTGGTGCGCATCGCGCGGCGCAGGTAGCCCTGGATGCCGAAGCTCATCAGCAGCATCAGCGGGATCGCCAGCATCAGCACCCAGCCCAGCGGGCCGCCGATGATGAAGGTCATCGCGACGAACAGGATCACGAACGGCAGGTCGGTCAGCACCGACATCGTGGCCGAGGTGAAGAAATCGCGCACCACTTCCACCTGCGCCAGGTAGTGCGCGTAGGAGCCGGCCGAGGCGGGACGATGCTCCATGCGCACGCCCAGCGTCTGGCGGAACAGCTTGGCGCCGACGATCAGGTCGGTCTTGCGGCCGGCCAGGTCGATCAGGTGCGCGCGCAGCTGGCGCGCGAAGAGGTCGAAGATCAGCGCCAGGCCAGCGCCGACGGCCAGCGTCCAGAGCGTGACGAGGGCCTGGTGCGGGATGACCTTGTCGTAGATGACGGAGGTCACCAGGCCCGACACCATCATGAGCAGGTTGCTCAGCAGCGCGGCGAGCATCGCCGAGCGGTAGTACGGGATGAAGCGCTTGAGCGTGCCGAACAGCCAGTGCGAGTCCGCCTGCAGCAGCGGGACCTCGTCCTTGACTCCGCTGAGCGGCTTGGCCTGCGACACCTCCTGCGGGGTGACCGCGAGGATGAAGCCGCTGTACTCCTGGTCCAGCTCGCTGGCCGGGGCCACGCAGCTGGCGGCCTCCGGTCCGGGGAACACGACCTCGTAGCGGACCGCGCCGGAGCCGTCGTCGTCCAGCCGGCGCACCAGCACGCAGGCGTCGCCGCCGTTGAGCAGCAGCACCGCGGGCAGCAGCAGCTGGTTGATTTCCTCGATGCCCTTGCGCAGCAGGCCGGCGTTGTAGCCGGCTTCGCGCATCAGGCGGATGGCCTGGTCAGGGCTGATCGCGCCTTCGACCGGCGCGCCGGCGCGCAGCGAATCCGCCGAACGGGCGCGGCCGTGGTGCTGCGTCAGCCAGGCCAGGCACTGCAGCAGCGGGTCGACCGCCGGCTGCTGCGCCAGATCCGCCAGCGGATCCCTCGGCTCCTCCGGCATGCCGGGCGCGCGCTGGCCGTCCTCGGCCGCCAGGCGCAGGCCGGGGCGGCGGGCGCGCTGGTCACCGTCGAAGAAGGGGTCGTGCGGCCGGTTCATTAGTCAAATCTTGTCAATTTCAGCCTCGATGTGCGAGTGCCAATTGCTCGAACTCGCGCTCGATGTCACGGACGATGGCCGGCATGTCGAAAAGTGCGCTGTTGCGCCCCTCGTCGCGGAGGTAGCGCTTGTAGGACTTCGCCCGGCCAGGATTCAAGCCGATCTGGATGGCGCGCTGCACGTATTCCTCGACCGAGAAGGTGATCAGGTCCGGCAGGCCGACGGCGGTCAGCAGGCTGCCGCACATGCGGGAGATGTAGCTGCGGCCGGAGCGCGTCAGGATCGGCGTGCCCATCCACAGGCAGTCGCTGGCGGTCGTGCCGGCGTTGTACGGGAAGGTGTCCAGCACCAGGTCGGGCAGCTGGAAGCGCGCCAGGTAGTCGGGCGGCGCCACGCGCGGCGCGAACAGCAGCCGCGCCGGGTCGACGCCGGCGGCCTCGGCTTCGCGGCGCAGGTTGGCCTTGGCCCATTCGTTGTCCGCCAGCAACCACAGGACCGAGTTCGGCACCCCATGCAGGATGCGCATCCAGGCGCCGAACATCTCGGCGTTCATCTTGTGGTTGTTGTTGAACGAGCAGAAGACGAAGGCGTCCTCGGGCAGGTCGTACTGGGCGCGGGTGGGATCGGCACCGATCTCGCGCTGGCGATCGCTGACCTGGTAGCAATGCGGCAGGTAGATGGGCCTTTCGGAGCAGTACGGCAGGTATTCGGGCGGCATCACGAAGCGATCCGCGATGATCCAGTCCACGCCGGGCAGCAAGGACGTGGCCGGCAACCCCAGGTAGCTGACCTGCACCGGGGCGGGTCGGTACGCCAGGATGTTGGGCCGGGCGCCGCTGGTCAGGCCCTGCAGGTCGACCAGCACGTCGATGCCGGCCTGGGCGATCAGCTTGGCGGCGGTGGCGTCGTCCATCGCGTTCAGGCGCCAGACCTTGTCCATCGACATCAGGATCCGCTTGCGCAGCGCGGTGCCGTCCTCCCGGCTCCAGTCGAAGGCGTGGATCTCGAACTTCTCGCGGTCGTGCAGCTCGTACAGCTCGGCGGTCAACAGGCCGACGGCATGCATGCACAGGTCGCCGGAGAGATACCCGATCCTGATCTTGCCGCCCTGCTGGCGGGCCGCGACCGACACGGGATGGCGCCAGAGCGCGTCCTTCTGCTTGGTCACCTTCTCGTGGACGAAGCGCTGGGCGGCGCCCATCTGCAGCGCGGGGTCGTCGGTGGCGCTCAGCGTCGCCAGCAACGAGGTTGCAATCAGCAGCTTGTTGTGGGTAACGTCGCCGAACGGCTGGTAAACAGGCCATTTGCACTGTTTCTGGCGGATGTGCACGTAATGCTGCATCACATCCGTCTGCTCGGGATTGAGCGTCAGGCTGCGGACCATGAGCGCTTCGGATTCGTCGTAGCGCCGCTGGAGTTCGAGCAGCCGGGCCGCGTTGTTGAACGCGTGGGTGCGCAGGCCGGTCTGGTCGGCGCCGAGCGCCTCCATCGGCGCGGCGCCGTCATAGACATCGCGCCAGGCGCCCAGCGCCTCGTCGACGCGGCCCAGATGTTCCAGCTGATGGCCCAGGTTCAGCCGGGCCTGAGCAAAGGTCGGGCTGATCGCCAGCGCCTGGCGATAAACCTGCTCGGCGCGTTCATGCTGCTGGATGTTGCCCAGCACGGTGCCCCAGTTGTAGAGCGCCACCAGGCGCGCCGCAGGGGGCTGGCCCTCGTGGGCGAGCCACGTCTCGTACAGGTGGGCGGCGGCGTCGCCGAGGTTCTGGCCCTGGAAGAAGTTGCCGCGATCCATCAGCTCCGGCAAGGGGAGCGAGCCTTCGCGGGCGCGGTTCAGCAGTTGCTCCCATTCCTGGGCCAACGCGGCGGGAACGCTCAAGTTCGGCATGCTGGGGCGGGCGATGTCCATGTGATCGGGCTTTCTGGGCACGGAGGAGCGACCGGCGGACACGGCCGGACGCGCCGGCTCGGGCCCAGGGCCACCTGTACGGGATTGTGTCCGCGCGTTCCCGGAGGAATCCCGGCAAATGGACGGTGCCGACCGCCCATTTCCCTGCCTTGGAGATTCCGCCCTGGGCGCGTCGCGGACACCGGCGACCCGCCCATTCAGCCCGTTATCGGCCGCCGGAGTGAGAACTTGAGCACGATTTGAGGCGGCCGTCACCGCCTTTTCCACGCATCTTGTTACAGGGCGGACTTCCACAATCGTCTCGCGATCCAGGCCCTCGAGAGCCCGGACGCCGCGCGATAGAGCAAGCCCGCCACAGGGACGTCGAGGGACGCGCGTTCGATCAACCACGCCAAGAAGAACGCAGCATATGAAGGCGACACCGGGTCTGTCCCCATGGGATGAGATCGTCGACGCGACGGAAGCGGTGCAAGCCGTGTCGCCGAGCGAACTCGACGAGCTCGAAACGCGCGCGGCGGACACCCAGCCCTGCTGGGTGGAGCCGGCCGGCCGGCTCGGCGGCGCCGGCGGCGCGGCGATGAACGACGCGCCGACGCGGCGGCGCAACGGCGACTCCATCTTCCAGAGCCTGATGCGGCTGTGGCCCGGCGAAGGCCGCCGGCCGCAGGCCAGCGCCCGGGCGATGGCGAAGCTGAGGACGGCGTTCCGGAGCAGCGTCACCGACCTGGCGGACGACACCGACGCGGACACGACGGCACGCGTGAACGCCCTGCTCCGCCACATCGTCCATGCGCGGCATCCGCAGGACCTGTGGCACCTGCGAACGGCGATCTACACGGAAGTGGCCCGGCGCTTCGACCAGGCACAGGCCGAGGCCCGCCTGATCGCGCTCAACCGGCAGCTCGAGCAGGGTAAGAGCCTGCTGCGACGGCTGCTGGGCTGACCGTACTTCCACCGCCGCTGGCCCTCACCCCAGCCCTCTCCCGCAAGCGGGAGAGGGAGTAAGAATCGCGCTCGGTCGAACACCCTCTCCCGCTTGCGGGAGAGGGAGGGGTGAGGGCCAGCAGCCGCAGAAGTACGGCACTCCTTAATCCCCCTCTCCCGCTTGCGGGAGGGCGGGGGCGAGGGCCAGCGGCCTCGGCAGTCCTCTTACTTCGGCTGCCCCAGGAAATCCATCTTGCCCAGCGGCACGCCGGCATGGCGCAGCAGCGCGTACAGCATGCTGGCGTGGAAGAAGAAGTTGGGCATGTTGAAGAAGCGGGTGAAGTCCTGACCCTGGAACTGCAGCGGCTCCTTGTCGCGGCGCGGCACGCTGATCGCACGGGTCTCGGCGCCGTTGATCTGCTCGGCGCTCACCGACTTGATGAAGTCGCGCGTCTTCTGGATGCGCTGGATCAGGTCCTCCAGGGTGGCCTCGCTGTCGGGCCAGCTCGGCACCTCGATGCCGGCCAGGCGCGCGGCGCCGCTCTTGGCGGCATCGCTGGCGATCTGGATCTGGCGCGGCAGCGGCAGCATGTCCGGCGCCAAGCGCATCGTCAGGTAGACCGATTCGTCGAAGCCCTTGGCGATGGCGTGATCGCGCGCGGTGCGGATCCAGGTCTGCATGTTGGTCAGCATGCGGTCGAACACCGGCACGGTGGCGGCGTACATGTCCATGGAGATCTCCTCGTCTCTGTAGGGGGGTTGGGATGCGAAGCGGGCGCGATGCTAGTGCCTGTTCCGATCTGTTGCACGACACGCGCCCAATGGCCTTCAGACGGCCGGTCGACGCGAGTAGGATCGGTGCCCGCACGCCTATGAACATCATCATCCTCGACGACTACCAGGACGCCGTGCGCAAGCTGCCTTGCGCCGCCAAGCTGGACGCGCTGAACGCCAAGGTCTTCACCAACACCGTCAAGGGCATCGGGCAGCTGTCGGTCCGGCTGCGCGACGCCGAAGTGCTGGTAACGATCCGCGAACGCACCCACTTCCCGCGCCAACTGCTGGAGAAGCTGCCCAAGCTGAAACTGATCTCGCAGACCGGACGCGTCGGAAAACACATCGACGTGGACGCCTGCACGCGGCTCGGCATCGCGGTGGCCGAAGGCGGCGGTTCGCCGATCGCCCCGGCCGAGCTGACCTGGGCCCTGATCATGGCCGCGATGCGCCGGTTGCCGCAGTACATCTCCACGCTCAAGCACGGCGTGTGGCAACAGTCGGGGCTGAAGTCGGGCTCGATGCCGCCCAACTTCGGCCTGGGCATGGTGCTGCGCGGCAAGACGCTGGGCATCTGGGGCTACGGCAAGATCGGCCAGCTGGTCGCGGGCTACGGCAAGGCCTTCGGCATGCAGGTCCTCGTCTGGGGCAGCGAGGCCTCGCGGCTGCGCGCCCAGGCCGACGGTCACCAGGCCGCGGACACGCGCGAAGCCCTCTTCGAACAGGCCGACGTGCTGTCGCTGCACCTGCGCCTGTCCGACGACACCACCGGCATCGTGACCGCCGAGGACCTGGCGCGGATGAAGCCGACCTCGCTGTTCGTCAACACCTCGCGCGCGGAACTGGTGGCGGACGGCGCGCTGGTGTCGGGTCTGAACCGCGGCCGTCCCGGCATGGCGGCAGTCGACGTGTTCGAGTCCGAACCCATCCTGCAAGGCCATCCGCTGCTGCGGCTCGAGAACGCGGTGTGCACGCCGCACATCGGCTACGTCGAGCAGGACAGCTACCAGATGTACTTCGACGCGGCCTTCGACAACGTCCTGAACTTCATGGCCGGCAAGCCCAGCAACATCGTCAATCCGGACGTGCTGAAGGGCCACCGGTGAACGCGGCGCCGCCCTCCGCACCCGGACCTTCCCCGGAAGGCGCCGTCGCCGGAACCGCCACCGCTGGAACGGACGGCAACACCGCCACCGACGCCGCGCTCGACCCCGCGGCCTCCCCGGCGCTGGCGCAGCCCGAATCCCTCTCCCAGCTGTTCTGGGCCTTCACCTGGCTGGCGCTGCAGGGCTTCGGCGGCGTGCTGGCGGTGGCGCAGCGGGAGTTGGTCGAGCGGCTGAACTGGATGTCGCGCGAGGAGTTCGTCGAGACGCTGGCGGTGGCGCAGGTGCTGCCGGGACCGAACATCGTGAACATCTCGCTGATGATCGGCGACCGCTTCTTCGGCCTGCGCGGCGCGCTGGTCGCGTTGGCCGGGATGATGCTGTTCCCCGCGGTGATCGTGCTGGTGCTGGCGGCGCTATCGACGACCTGGCTGGCCTCGCCACGGATGACCGGCGCCTTGCGCGGCATGGGCGCGGTGTCGGCCGGGCTGATCCTGGCGACGGGCTTCAAGCTGCTGCCCTCGCTGAAAAAGAACCCGGTGGGCCTGATGCCCGGCCTGGCGCTGGCGGCGCTGGTCTTCGGCGCGACGGTGTGGCTCAAGCTGCCGCTGTTCTGGATCGTGCTGAGCGTGGGCGGGCTGGGCATGTCGCTGGCGCTGATCGCGCTCAAGCGTAGCCGCGCGGGAGTCCGCGCATGAGCGCCGGCGCGCAGGTTGGCGCTCAAGTCGGCGCGCAACTGGGCGCCCATGCCGGCTGGAGCCAGATGCTGTTGGGCACACTGAGCTGGCCCGAGCTGGGCGCGCTGATGCTGCATTTCCTGATGCTGTCGCTGCTGTCGATCGGCGGCGCGATCACGACGGCGCCGGACATGCACCGCTACCTGGTCGACGAGCGCCACTGGCTGACGGACCAGAGCTTCACCAGTTCGATCGCGCTGGCGCAGGCGGCGCCGGGTCCGAACATCCTGTTCGTCGCGGTGCTGGGTTTCAATGTATCGGGCCTGCTGGGCGCGATGGCGGCGATGGCCGGCATCCTGCTGCCGTCGACGACGCTGGTCGTCGCGGCGACGCGCTGGGCGCGCAACAACCGCGAGCACCTCGGCGTGCGTGCGTTCACGGTCGGCATGGCGCCGTTGACGCTGGGGCTGATGATCGCGACGGGCTGGCTGCTCGCGGCGCCCTACCTCGTCGATCCCTCCCACCGCTGGGCGACGCTCGCGATGATCGTCGCGACGGTGGTCCTCACGATGCGGACCAAGATCGGGATCGTGTGGCTGGTGTTGGCGGGTGGCGTGCTGGGCGCGCTCGGAGTCGTGTAGAGACCGCGCTGCCGACCTTTCATCATGGACAAATCCTTGCTGCAGCAGCAGGTGCTGGCACGGCTTGCCGAAGACCTGCTGCAGGTCGAACAGGCCGCGCGCACGGCGCACGAGACGGCGACCCACGAAGAGAACATCGCCGAGAACAAGTACGACACGCTGGGTCTCGAAGCCGCCTACCTGGCCACGGGTCAGGCCCGCCGCGCCGAGGCCATCCGGCAGGCGATGGCCGAATGGCGCCAGTTCCGCCCGCGCGCCTACGACGCCGGGACGGGGATTCAGCTCGGCGCGCTGGTCTGCCTGGTCGATGCCGACGAGAAGCAGCAACAGCTCTTCCTCGGCCCGGGCGGCGGCAGCATGCAGTTGGTGATCGACGCCCAGCTCGTGCAGGTCATCAGCAGCGAAGCCCCGCTGGGCAGCGCCTTGCTGGGGAAATGCGAGGGTGACGAAGTGTCGGTACAGGTCGCTTCACTCCGGCAGCAATTCGAAGTGCTGTGGGTCCGATGAGCGGGTTGCCGCTGCTCTACACATTCCGCCGCTGCCCCTACGCGATGCGCGCGCGGATGGCGCTGCTGCAAGCCGGACTCGCGTTCCAAGCCGTGGAGGTCAGCTTGCGCGACAAGCCGGCCAGCTTGCTGGCCTTGTCGCCCAAGGCGACGGTCCCCGTGCTGCGCTTGCCCGACGGCGGCGTGATCGAGGAGAGCTGGGACATCATGCGTTGGGCATTGGCCGAGCCCGATGCACAGGGCTGGTGGAGCCGGGCGCAGTCGCCCGGGAACCTGGACCTGGTGCAACGCAATGACGGCGACTTCAAGCGCCACCTGGACCGCTGGAAGTACCCCCAGCGCTACGCGAACGAGACCCTCGCGACAGAAGATCACCGCGACAAGGCGGTGGATGGGCTCCTCCTGCCGCTGGAGGCTCGGCTGCTCCGCTCGCCCTACCTGGGCGGCGACACGCCATGCGCCACCGACCTGGCCGTGATGCCCTTCGTGCGCCAGTTCGCCGCGGTGGCGCCCGCATGGTTTGCAACGCTGGACTTGCCATCGGTACGGTCATGGCTGGACGGCTGGCTGGTCCACCCGCTGTTCGTTGCCTGCATGCACAAGCTGCCCGAGGAAGGTGCGCATCGCTTTCCGCCGTAGTCCTGGCCGGAAGGGTTTGATTCGATGGCAACATCCGCGGCTCCGAAGTCGAGCCCAACCGACACGCGTGCCGAGATGACATGCAGCATCCGCTCACCCACGGACCGGTCAGCGCCAAGACCGGCGAGTTCGGATGGCTGCTCCTGCTCGCGCGCGTGGCCGGCCTCGCCGCGGCGGCAAAGATGATTCACTCGCAGTTCGCGAGATCGGCCTTCGGCCGGCAGTGATCGATCGAGCACGGCTGGCCATCAACGATCTTCCACCCCAAGGGAAAGGCGCTTCATGTCGATTGCCGCGGGCCTGCGCCGCGCTCGCGCCGCCCTGTCTCACTGGGGCGTTCGCGAGTACCTTGTCCTCGCCGCCGTCTGGCTCGTGCTGTCGATACCGCTCTACCTTGCGGGATGGGGCCTGGCGTCGGTCCTGAGCCTACCGCTCCTGCTGCTACTCGGTGCCGTGCTCACGTATGGCGCGTCGGCGCTGCTGGTCACGCCAGCACCGCGGACGGTAAAGCCCAGACCAAGCTTCCCGAACGCCTTGGAAGGGTCCCCGCTGGGGGAGTTTCCGTTGTCGACGTACGCCGATACACGGTACGAGAAATCGATTCAGTGGAGCGGCACTCAAGTTCGATTGAGCCTCTCGGTCGAGACTGTCGACACCATCGACGCCGTGACTCGGGCAGCCGTCTCGATCACGGGAGCGAGCTCCAGGGTGAACGCCGAGGTCTGCGCGTTCGCCGCCGCCGAACTCCTGCCTGGCATCAACGAAGAGCGTCGGGCGGTGGGACAGTCGACCCTGCTGCCGGCGGAATTCCTCGGGACCATCTCTCTGCAGATGATCACGATTCACCATGACGGGACCTACGAGTTCCTGTACGCCGACGGAGACCTTCTCGGCGGGCATTGGATCGAGGTGCACGGGAGTCTTGCCGAAGGACCTGTTGAAGTCGACACGCTTGGCTAGCGCTCACCCCCGGGCCGCGAGCATCGGTCCCGGCACCATGACATCTCGAGCGTCATGAACGCGGGACATCCAGGACGTGCAGCCAGGGATCGCACCCTTCGCCGCAGACAAGAGTAGGCAAACTACAATCGAAAACAAATCATCCGCCTAATATCTCTAGGCAAACGGCGCGACCTGGTAGTTTTCCTACACACCTCGCACCCACACCGGCTTAGAGTCGCCGCACTTCTCCCATTCGGAGAGGCGGCCATGGCATGCAGTCGACTGGCCGACACCAGCCGCCCCGCGACGAGGGCGGCGGTCGATCAACACCGGAGACAACATGCCCCAGCTGCCCTTCTCGAGCCGCCGGCTCGCCCATTCCCTGTCGGCCATCGCCGGCCTCGCCCTTGCCGCCATCGGCGGTCCCGCGCAGGCCCTCAATCCGAACACCACGTCGGTGCAGATGTTCGAGTGGGCCTGGCCCGACATCGCCACCGAATGCACGCAATGGCTGGGCCCCAAGGGGTTTGGCGGCGTGCAGATCTCGCCGCCCGGCGCGTCCAAGAACGCCAACGGCTGGTGGGGCGTGTACCAGCCCGTCAACTACACCAACCTGACCAGTCGCATGGGCACGCCCGCGCAGCTGCAGAGCATGATCAGCGCGTGCCACGCGGCGGGCGTGCGCGTCTACGCCGACATCGTCGTCAACCAGATGGCCGACGGCAGCGGGACGGCCACCGACGGCTCGACCTGGAACGCCGCGACACTGAGCTACCCCTTCTTCAGCGCCAGCGACTTCCACGCCAACTGCAGCATCAACGACGCCGACTACAACTCGCCGGCGGGCCGCGGCAACGTCCAGAACTGCCGCCTCGGCGGCCTGCCCGACCTGGCCACCGAGAGCAGCTACGTGCAAGGCCAGATCGCCAACTACCTGAAGGCGCTGCTGGCGCTGGGCATCGACGGTTTCCGCATCGACGCGGCCAAGCACATGCCCGCCGGCGCTTGGACGTCCATCATGGGCGCCGTGAAGGCGAGCTATCCCAAGACGCTGCAGGGCGAGGACATCTGGGTCACGCAGGAGATCATCAACGACGGCGAGGTGGACCGGCCCAGCTACCTCCCCATCGGCACGATCAACGAGTTCCAGTTCCCGTACGCGATGCGCGACGTGTTCCGAGGCTACAACGGCAACACCCTGTCCAGCATCCCCGGCATCATGGGCACCTGGGGCAACTGGGGCGGCAGTTGGGGCTTCCTCCAGCCGCAGAACGCCACGGTCTTCGTGACCAACTGGGACACCGAGCGCAACGGGAGCTCGCTGAACATCAACAACGCGGCCAGCAACGACGCCGCCAACCAGCGCTACACGCTGGCCAACATCTTCATGCTGGCCCAGGGCTATGGCGAGGCGCAGCTGTACTCCGGCTTCAAGTTCAGCAACACCGACGCCGACCGGCCCACCGCCAGTCCCTACAGCGGCGGCGTGCCGCAGATCAACGTGACGTGGGACTTCGCCCACCGCTGGACGCCGCTGGCCAACATGGTGGGCTTCCGCAACGCCAGCATCGGGCAGGCGCAGCAGAACTGGATCGTCGGCGACAACGGCAACCAGGTCGCCTTCAGCCGTGGCAACGTCGGCTTCGTCGCGCTGAACAACAGCGGCAGCGCCTGGACACGCAGCTTCGCCACCGGTCTGAGCGGCGGCACCTACTGCAACGTCATCAACGGCACCAGGAACGCCGCCGGCACCGGCTGCACGGCCGACACCGTGACCGTCGACGCCGGCGGCAACGCCAGCTTCACGGTGCCCGCCAACACCAGCGGCAGCACGCCGGCGGTGGCGATCCACACAGGTCAGAAGGTCAGCGGAGGCGGCACCGGCAACTGTGCGGTGACCTTCACCATCGCCAATGCCAACACGGTGGTCGGCCAGAACCTGCGCGTGGTGGGCAACGTGACCGGATTGGGCGCCTGGGCGCCGGCTTCCGGCTTCGCGCTGACGATCCAGGGCTCGGGCGCCAACGTGCCGTGGACGGGGACCGTCAACCTGCCCGCCGGCACGGCCATCCAGTACAAGTACGTGAAGTGGAACGGCTCGGCCGCCGTCTGGGAAAGCAACCAGTCCACCAGCAGCGGCAACCGCGAGTTCACGAGCTGCGCGAGCGGCTCGCAGGCGCGGTCCGACGGCAACTTCAAGTTCTGAACCCGGGCGGCGCGCTGCCTGCGCTGCAGACACGCACCCAGGGCCAGGCCTTGCCGTCGAGCTGAAGCGGCGGCGAGCCTCGGCCTGCACCATGACATCTCGATCGTCATGAACGTGGAACATCCAGGACACGCAGCTAGGGATTGCGCCCTTCGCCAGCAGCGACGAAGGTGCGTGACCCCATCGACGAGGCAGTCCCATGAAATCAGCACTGATCGGCCTGCTCCTGGCCGCCCTCCTCCCGGCGTCCTTCGCGCAGCGCGTGACCGGCGACGTGAGTTTCGACCAGGCCACCAAGCTCTACACGTACACCTATCAGGTCGACTTCCGCGGATTTCCGGAGACCGGCACACTGATCTTCGGCCTGTTTTACCACCGCTATCTGCAGGAGACGCCGGTGGCACACACCGAGCCGGACGACTGGAACATGACGCTGGCTTACGGGGGCTGGTTCCCCATCAATCTCTACGGCCAAGTCCTGCAATGGATGCCGAACGACCTTCAGGCACCGCGGAATCCGACGGAACCTACGACCTTCTCGTTCACCACGCCGCGTGGGCCCGGCACCGATCAGGTATCCAACTTCTACGTCTACACGGGCCTGGTCCCCGGCAACTATCCGAACATCACCGGCTACGTGGTGGGTCCCGACCTGTTCTGGACACCGCCGCCGCCCGCGATCCCCGTGCCGGAACCGTCGTCGGCGCTGTTCCTGCTGCTCGGCGTGGGCGCTCTCGCCGCACGCACCAGCAAGCGCGGCGTCGTCCGGAATGGAACGGGAAGCCCGAGCCTCGCGAGCGTCTGACCGCATCGCCGCGCACGCCGCGATGACCTCCGGCAAACTGGTCAACGTCAACGTCGACGTCGACGACGCGCTCCCGCAGCGCTACGGCAGCGGCGGGATCTCCTGGATGGACGTCCCCTGAGCGGCCAGCACGACACGAAGTCCCGGTTCGGCCCGGCTCGCCGTCAGCGTCCACCCGTGCGCCTGGGCGATCTCCTTGCAGATCGCCATGCCGAGCCCCGCGCCCTTGTCGCGGCGATGGGCGCCGCGCCAGAAACGATCGAAGATCAGAGGGATCTGGTCCTGAGGCACGCCGGGTCCCCAGTCGCGGATGGTCACGGCGCGGGCATCGACTTCCACGCTCACGGCCATGCCCGCCGGCGTGTGCTGGATCGCGTTCTCGAGCAGATTCTTCAACAGCGTGAAAAGCGCTCCACGGTCAGCCAGCCAGGCACTTCCCCCGTGCTTCCAGGGAATCTCCAGACGCACGCCAGCCGCATCGGCCATTCGCCGCAGGTAGTTCACCGCCTCTGCCGCCAGGTCGTCCATGCTGACGGGGATCATCTTGTAGTTCTGCACCTCGCTCGCCTCGGCCAGATGCAGCAACTGCTGCACGTGCCGGCTCATGTGTTCCACGTCCTGGAGCAACATGCCAGATTGCGTGGAACGAGCGATGAGCTCGACCTGTGCCCGGATGAGCGCGAGCGGAGTCTTCAGTTCGTGGGCCGCCGTGGCGAGGAACTCCCGCTGATTCCGGTAACCCTCCTCCAGACGCTCGAGCACCCGGTTGAAACTGTCCACGAAGGGGGCGATCTCGTGAGGCACCTTGTGCGTGCTGAGCCGCACATGCATGGATGTGGGCGAGATGCCGGCCGCGGCTTCGGAGAGCTCGCGCATCGGCTTGAGCGCATATCTCAGGGTGACATAGACGCAGGGCCCGAAGACCAGGAGCAGGACCAGGGTGAACAGGGTCACGCCGACCGCGGAGAACGGCAGGGCGAACTCCTGGTACATCAGCCTCAGGAACCGTCTGCTGATCGCGAACTGCACGTACCAGACCCTGCCGTCATGCTCGACCGCCTCGGTGGCCCCGCGCATCGCCACGCCGTCATGCTCGAAGTCGAATCGGCCCGGCTTCAGCAGGCGCTCGGCGCCTGACGGCGGCCAGAACGTGACGCCTGGCGCGGACGAGAGCACCTCCTTGCCCGAGGCGTCCACGACGCGATAGGCGGCCTCCCGCTTCAAGCTCTCGAAGAGTTCCTTCGCCTCCTCGTCGAACTTGGCTTCGACGATGTCGCCCCCCGAGGCGTCGTCATCACCGATGGCGATGGGGATGCCCTTCTCGTTGAACCTGAGCTCGCTCGCGAGCTCGCCGGCGGTATCCGCCACGTCGAACCCGTAGACCACGTCGCCCTGGGAAAAGAGGATCGCGACGGCGATGGCCACGATCAGGACGATGCTCAAGACCGCGCCGCCGACATAGGCGAGCAGGATCTTGACGCTGAGCCTATTCATCCGCGGCATCTTCACGAAGCGCATATCCCTGGCTTCTCACATTGACGATCCTCTGATTGGAACCGATGGCGGCCAACTTCCGCCGGATGCGGTGCAGGGCCACGTCGATGGCGTTGGGCGTGACCGCCTCGCTCAATCCCCAGGCCGCCGCTTCCAGCTTCGAGCGGGACACCGTGTCGCCCTGCTTGCGGGCCAGCAACAACATGATCTGCATCTCCGAGGCCGCCAGCGAGACGCACTCGGCGCCACAGTAGACGAGTCCCTGGGCGGGTTGCAACTGCAGGTCGCCGTGTCCCGGCTCCACTGGCAGCGTATCGGCGGGACGGCGCAGCAGGGCCCGGACACGCGCCACCAGCTCGTCCATGGCAAAGGGTTTTGCCAGATAGTCGTCCGCGCCGGTGTCCAGCCCTTCGACGCGATCGTTGAGCGCATCCCGCGCCGACAGCACCAGGCAGGGAATGCTCAACCGGGAGCCGCGCAGGCGCTTGAGCAGCGTCAACCCCTCGCCGTCCGGAAGACCGCGATCCAGCACGAGCGCCCCATAGGGCAGCTGCTGGAGCGCCACCCAGGCGGCGTCGATGCGCTGCACCGTGTCGACGGCGATGCCCGCTTCCCCCAGGCCGCTGCATACCAGCTGAGCCAATCGCTCATGGTCCTCGACCAGCAGGATCCGGTTCATCACCGATGCGCCGTCAAGTGGGCGGATCCTGCTCGCGCCCTGGACCCCAGGGAGATCGGAAGGAGAAGACGTGCCATGCGTTGCCTTGGAAGCCTGAGAGGACGTGGACAAGGCGGCATCCTCGTCGCGGAAGTCTTACGACGCACTTTCCGATCGACGCGCAGCCCGCATCGAGATATCGGGCACAGACGGAAAGTGCCTTGAAAGAGAGCCGGTCGGACAGTGGCCCTCATGCCCATCTCATTGCGTTCTCGACCGACCCGATCCGCGTGGCTGCCGCCCGATCGGGGTGACGTGTCAGGCCCGACCGGCAAGAGCGCCGTGGCCGGCGGCGCGGCCGCCAGCGTGCCCCGGTCGATTCTCTTTCTGCTGCTTCTTGCGTTCCTGGGAATCTGGTTCGGCAGTCTCGGCATTCGCTCGCTCATCCATTCCGATGAAGGCCGGTACGCCACGCTGGCCTTGGAGATGGCACGAAGCGGCGATTGGGTCACTCCGCGACTGAATGGCTTCCTTTATTTCGAGAAACCCGCCTTCCAGTATTGGATGGGCGCGCTGAGCTTCCAGCTCTTCGGCATCAACGAGTTCTCGGCACGGCTGTGGCCTGGTTTGGCAGGCTGCCTCACCGTCGCCGTCGTCGGCTTCACGGCGCGACGCCTGTGGGGCGAGGAAGCAGGCATCCGTGCGTTTGCCATCTGTGGCTCCACGACCTGGATCATCGGCAACAGCCATTTCCTGACCGTGGACGCGGGCCTGATGCTCTTCCTCACGGTCGCGCTGTGTGCGGTGCTGCTGGCGGAGGACGCCCAGGGCGATCCCACGGGCCGTCATCGATGGATCCGGGTCGCCTGGGCCGCCATGGCGGGCGCGGTGCTGACCAAGGGCCTCGTGGGCCTCGTGATCCCGGGCTGCACGCTGGCGCTGGTCAGTCTCTGGCGTCGGGACCTCGGCCTGTGGCGCCGCATGCAGCCGGGTCCAGGCTTGCTCGTCTTCCTCGCCCTGGCATCACCCTGGTTCGTGCTGGTCGCGCTGCGCAACCCCGGCTTCGCCGAGTTCTTCTTCGTTCATGAGCACTTCGCCCGGTTCCTGACCACGGTCCACCGTCGCGAAGGGGCCTGGTGGTACTACCTGCCCCTGCTGGTCGGAGGATTCCTGCCATGGACGAGCGCCCTGCCGTGGCTCGTGCGCGGCGGCAAGCCGGGCGATCAGGCCGGTCACGGCATGGCCGGCCAATGGCTGGTGGCGTGGTGCGGATTCATCTTCGTGTTCTTCAGCCTCTCCGGCTCCAAGCTGCCGTCCTACATCCTGCCGATGTTCCCGGCGCTGGCGCTGCTGCTGGCGCAGCGACTGCGCGACGCGGACATCGCCTCGCTGCGCTGGCACCTGCTGGTGCCTGCCCTTGTGTGGCTGGCCGTCCTGATCGCCTCGACGCAGATCCAGCACTTCCGACCCGCGGGCACTCCCGCGGAAGTCATGGGGGCCTTCGGGGTGGGGTTCCGCATCGCCGCACTGCTGTTCCTCGCGAGCGCGGCGCTGGCATGGGCCTGCCTCAGGCGCCACCGGGTCACGGCAGCACTGCTGAGCGTCGCCATGGGTCATCTTCTTGCGGCGACGGTCCTGATGCAGTCCCACCAGGCCTACGGCCAGCTCAAGAGCGCGAGCCCCTTTGCGGCGACCGTGCTCCGATCGGTCGGCGAGGACGCCCCGGTGTTTGCGGTGAAGAGCTACGACCAGACGCTGCCCTACTACCTCCGGAAGAACGTGGTGCTGGTGGACTACGTGGACGAGTTCGCGTTCGGCCAGTCGAAGGAGCCCGGCAAGGCGATCGCGACGCTGGAGGAGTTCATGGTGCGCTGGCGGTCGCTGCCGCGGGCGGCGGCCTACATGAATCACCACACCTGGCGCGAGCTGACCCAGGCCGGCCTTCCCATGCGTGTGGTGTTCGCGGACCAGCGCCGACTGGTCGTCACCAAGCCATGAAGGGCGTCGACTTCGTGTGGGTCCTGAGCGGCGTCCTGCTGAACGCCGTGGCGCAGTTGCTCCTGAAGGCGGGGGCGACCAGCACGGGACCGATCTCCGTCACGACGGCCCCGTCGATGCTCCTGCGAGTGGCATCGGCGCTGGCACAGCACCCGGCCATCCTGGCCGGACTGGGGTGTTATGCGATCAGCGTGGTGGCGTGGATCGTCGCGTTGTCGCGCGTCGAGGTGAGCGTCGCCTATCCAATGCTGTCCATCGGTTATGTCGTGAACGCCTTGCTGGCGTGGTGGTGGTTCGGCGAAGCCGTCAACGCGCAACGATGGCTGGGCATCGGGGTCATCGTCATTGGCGTCGTGCTGGTCGCGCGCAGCGGGAGCGCCCGATGAATGCGACGTCCGTCCTGCCCCTGCTCCCCTTCACCCGCCCCGCCATCGACGAGCGCACGATCGACGAGATCGCCGCGGTCCTGCGATCGGGATGGATCTCCACGGGGCCCAAGTGCCAGGAGTTCGAGGCCGCCCTGTCCACGCGCTTCGGTGGCCGTCCCGTGCGGCTCGTCAACTCCGGCACGGCATCGCTGGAGCTTGCGCTGCGGCTGTGCGGCATCGGCCCCGGTGACGAGGTCATCACCACGCCGCTCAGCTGGGTGGCCACCGCGAACGTGGTGCTCGCGGTCGGGGCCACGCCCGTGTTCGTCGATGTGGACCGGCACACCCGGAACATCGACCTGGGCCGGGTGGAGGCCGCCATCACGCCGCGCACGAAGGCCGTGATTCCCGTCGATCTGGCCGGGATTCCGGTGGATCGCGACCGCCTCTACGCGATGGCCGGGCTGCACAGGCTCCGGGTCATCGAAGACGCCGCTCAATCCTTTGGGTCGCAATGGCAGGGCCGGGAGATCGGCAGCATCGGCGACCTGGTGTCGTTCAGCTTCCACGCCAACAAGAACCTCACGACCGCGGAGGGCGGGTGCCTGGTCCTGAACACCGAGGAAGAGGCGAATCGCTTCGAGAAACTGCGACTTCAAGGCGTGATCCGTCTTCCCGACGGAGGGATGGAGGTCGAGCACTGGGGCGCCAAGGCCAACCTCACCGACATCGCGGCCACGATCGGACTGGGGCAGCTGCGACACATCGATGCAGCCAACGCCCGCCGCCGCGAGCTGGCACGGCGCTACTTCGACTGTTGGGACCCGTCACTGGGATTCGAGCTGCCGCCGCCCGATCTCGCGAACCCGGGCAACTGGCACATGTTCCAGCCGCTGCTGCCGCGCGCGCTCGCGCACCGGCGAGGAGCCTTCATCGAGGCCATGAAGGCGCTGGGCATCGGCGTCGGCGTTCATTACCCCGCGATTCACCTGTTCTCGTTGTTCCGCGCGCGTGGCCACGCGCCCGGCGATTTCCCGGTGGCCGAGGACATCGGTGCGCGCACCGTGACCCTGCCCCTGTTTCCCTCGATGGCCGATGCCGACGTCGACCGCGTGTGCGCGGCCGTCACCGTCGCGATCGGACGCCTGACCTGAGCCTGAAGAGGACCGACTTGTCGATGCTAGAAGTGATTGTCTCCAACCGACACCTGGCCGCCCCCCCGGTCGCCACCGACCTCGCCGTCGAGTTGAGCGTGGTGATTCCCGTCTACAACGAGCAGGACGGGCTGGAAGCGCTCTTTGCCCGGCTCTATCCGGCGCTGGATGCGCTCGACATCGCGTACGAAGTCGTCTTCATCGACGATGGCAGCGGCGACCGGTCGAAGGCGCTGCTGGCCGGGCAGTTCGAGCGCAGGCCCGATGTCACGCGGGTGATCCTGTTCAACGGCAATTTCGGACAGCACCACGCCATCCTGGCCGGGTTCGCGCACTGCCGCGGCGAGCGCATCGTGACCTTGGATGCGGATCTGCAGAACCCGCCGGAGGACATCCACTTGCTGCTGGCGGCGATGGACCGGGGGCACGACTGCGTCGGCTCGATCCGGCGCGACCGCCAGGACGCCACGTGGCGACGCTGGGCGTCGCGCGCGATGAACCGCCTGCGGCACCGCCTCACCGGCATCGAGATGACCGACCAGGGTTGCATGATGCGCGCCTACAGCCGGCGGGTGGTCCAGCTCGTCAACCAGTGCAGGGAGATGAACACCTTCATCCCGGCGCTGGCCTATCACTTCGCGAAGAATCCGGTCGAGGTGACGGTCGGCCATGAAAGGCGACATGCCGGCCAGTCCAAGTACTCGCTCTACAGCCTGATCCGGCTGAACTTCGACCTGGTGACCGGCTTCTCGGTCATGCCGCTGCAGGCGTTCTCGATGCTGGGCATCGTGGTGTCGCTGCTGTCGGGCGGGTTGTTCCTGCTGCTGGCGGGACGGCGTCTGATCCTGGGCGCGGAAGAAGGCGGCCTGTTCACGCTCTTTGCGCTGCTCTTCCTGCTCATGGGGCTGGCGTTGTTCGGCGTCGGGCTGCTGGGCGAGTACATCGGGCGCATCTATCAGGAAGTCCGGGCGCGACCGCGCTACGTGATCGATGCGATCCTGGAGCAGCACCCGTGAACGGCGGGACGTTCATGCCGACGGGTTCGCCCCTCCACGGTCCGAGTGCGATCGTGTTCGCGTACAGCGAGGTCGGGGTGCGATGCCTGCGCGTCCTGCTCGATGCGGGCGTGCGGGTGCCGCTCGTCGTCACCCACCGCGACGATCCGGGCGAGACCCGTTGGTTCGCGAGCGTCGCGGAACTCGCCGACGAGCACGGGTTGACCTGCGTGGCGCCTGACGAGCCGAATTCGCCGGAGTTCCTGGCGTTCGCCCGTGAGGTCGCGGGCCGCCCCACCCTGCTGTTCTCCTTCTACTACCGTCGGATGCTCTGCCGCAGCTGGCTGGAGCTTCCGTCGACGGGGGCCTACAACATGCACGGCTCACTGCTGCCGAAGTACAGGGGGCGAGCGCCCGTGAACTGGGCCGTGATCCATGGAGAGCGCGAAACCGGCGCGACCCTGCATGCGATGACCGAGAAGCCCGACCACGGCGCCATCGTCGATCAAACCGCCGTTCCCATCCTCGGCGACGACACGGCGCGCGAGGTCTTCGGCAAGGTGGTGGTGGCGGCGGAGGTGGTCCTCGCGCGCAGCCTTCCGCGACTCATCGAAGGGAGCGCGGCGCTCACACCGCAGGACCTGTCGCGCGGGAGCTATTTCGGCGCGCGGCGCCCGGAGGACGGGCGGATTCCTCCCGATGCGAACGCCCGCCAGATCCACGACCTGGTCCGCGCGCTCGCGCCCCCCTACCCCGGCGCGTTCTTCATGAAGGCCGCGCAACGCGTCTTCATCGAGCGCACCCGGCACGCATCACCGCCGCACGGCGCTCCGGGCGGACGACTTCGCCTGTGGAGCGACGGGGCATCGCTCTGGCTCCTGGCAGCGGACGGGGGCGCCCTGGAGGTGCTGTCCGCCCGCATGGAAGGCGAGGCCGCGCCGCTGGCCGCCGCTGAATTCCGACGTCGTTTCGACGCCGACGGCCTCACGGCCGACCTTTGACTCCTTTCCCCTTCTGATTGGTTTCCCTCATGCTCAAAGTTCTGATCCTCGGCGTCAACGGCTTCATCGGGCATCACCTGACCCGGCACATCCTGGAGAAGACGGACTGGCAGGTGTACGGCATGGACGTGCAGACCGACCGCGTCCTGCCTTTCCTGGCGCATCCCCGTTTCCACTTCTTCGAAGGCGACATCACGATCAACAAGGAGTGGATCGAGTACCACGTCCGCAAGTGCGACGTCGTCCTGCCGCTGGTGGCCATCGCGACGCCGGCCACCTATGTGCGGGAACCGCTGCGGGTGTTCGAGCTGGACTTCGAAGCCAACCTGCCGGTGGTCCGGCATTGCGTCGCCTACGGCAAGCGGATCATCTTTCCGTCCACCAGCGAGGTGTATGGCATGAGTACCGACGAGGCCTTCGATCCGGAATCGTCCAACCTGATCTACGGTCCGATCAACAAGCCACGCTGGATCTATGCGTGCGCCAAGCAGTTGATGGACCGGGTGATCCATGCCTACGGCATGCAGGAAGGTCTGCGCTACACGCTGTTCAGGCCCTTCAACTGGATCGGTCCGGGCTTGGACAGCCTGCACACGCCCAAGGAGGGATCGAGCCGCGTGATCACCCAGTTCCTGGGGCACATCGTGCGCGGCGAGCCGATACGGCTGGTGGACGGCGGGCACCAGAAGCGGAGCTTCACCTACGTCGATGACGGCATCGCCGCGCTGGTCGGCATCATTGCCAACGTCGACGGGATCGCGGACGCCAAGATCTACAACATCGGCAACCCGGGCAACGACTATTCGGTTCGCGCGTTGGCCGAGATGATGGTCGCGCTGGCGAAGGGGATGCCCGAGTACCGCGACAACGCGTCGCGCGTGCGTCTCATCGATGTGGCGTCCGAGGCCTATTACGGATCGGGCTACCAGGACGTGCTGCACCGGGTCCCGGACATCAGCCAGACCAGCGCGGACCTGGGCTGGCGGCCGCTGGTGGGCATGGAGGCGGCGCTCGCTTCTCTGTTCGCCTACTACCGGGATCAGATCGAAGCGCCCGAGCTCGTGCTGTAGGGCCATGGCGCGCATCGCACTCAAGATCGATGTGGACACGTGGCGCGGGACGCGGGAAGGCGTACCGGGATTGCTTCAGGCGCTGGAGGCGGCCGGGGCGCAGGCGAGCTTCCTGTTCAGCCTGGGGCCGGACCATACGGGTCGCGCCCTGGCGCGCGTGCTGCGCCCAGGATTCCTGACCAAGGTGGCGCGGACTTCTGTCCTCGAGCACTACGGCCTGCGCACGCTGCTCCATGGCACCCTGCTGCCCGGCCCGGACATCGGCAAGCGTGAAGGCCGGACCTTGCGGTCGGTGCGGGACGCCGGCTTCGAAGTCGGCGTGCATTGCTGGGATCACGTGCGATGGCAGGACCAGCTGACGAGCCGGGACGCCGACTGGGCGCTGCGGGAGATAACGTTGGCGAAAGAGCGCTTCGTGGAGGTATTCGATGCGGCGCCCCGGGTGCATGGCGCCGCGGGCTGGCAGTTCAACGAAGCGGCGGCCGTCGCGGAACAGGCGCTGGGTTTCGGTTGGGCTTCCGACACTCGCGGCACCCACCCATTCGTTCCCGTCGCCGCCGACGGCGGAACGCTCGGGCCGCCGCAATTTCCCACCACCTTGCCCACGCTGGACGAGTTGATTGGCGTCGACGGCGTCACCGTGGACAACGTGCATCTCCGGCTGCTCGCGCTCACGGATCAGGTGGAGCGGGACCAGGTCTACACACTGCACGCGGAACTGGAAGGCATGAAGTGGCGCCCGGTGTTCGAGCGTCTGCTTGCAGGCTGGCGCGCGCAGGGGCACGCGCTGGTTTCCCTGGCCGGCCTTCAGGAGGCGCACCCGTCGAGTGGGTTGCCCGGGCATCGCATCGCGCTCGGGCATGTTCCAGGTCGGTCGGGATGGGTGGCGGTACAGGGCGACCGCGTGCGGTGATGTGGCTGATGCCGATTCAGCCCGAGGCGCCGAGACAGGGTCGTGGCGGGACGACGTCCCGCCATTCGCTGGTACCCTTCGCCGCCATCGAGCCCGATCTCGCCGAGCTCGGATCGACGATCAGCGCGGTGTGCTCGTCAGGCCTGTCGACGACCGGGACGTGATGTCCCGTCGTACGTCGACCTTGGAGGCGACTGCTGGTGCACCGGCGAGAGTGAGGCCGCGGAAGGCTGGGAGCCATCCTTGGAGAAGGTCCGCGAAGAATTCGCATCCGGTCTCCGGCCAGGCTCGACGGACCCGAGCCGGTGCTGCTGAGGATGAGAGCGGCAATGCAGCGGAAGCGGACCGGAGGACGTCAAAGGTCGTAGAACGACTCCGGATGCACCTCCGCGTCAGCAAGCGCGATGGCCCGCTTGAGTTCTGACAGTGGAAACGCGACGTCGGTCTCGCCGTGGAGCACCACCTGCAAACCCAGGATGTCGTCTGCGCGGAATGTGAGGAGCGGCAGGGATGGGTCGCTGGGCCGGCCCGTCACTTCGACGTGCATCCCATCGCCAACTGCGGAGAAGCACCGAAGGCCAAGGATGTCCACGTACTCAGGGTCAGATGTGTGCATGGCCGGAGGATATCCGTGCCGCCGGTTGGGCCTACCCGCCGAATCGCTCGGGTGCAGGGCCCGATGTCGGCTTCCAGGCCGGTCCTGTCATGGCAAGGCGACCGGCTGGTCCGCAGCGGAAGCAGCCATCGAGGGCCTACCATCGGGTTTTCAACGCTCTTCGAGGTTTGAGGTATGAAACTACCGGCCACGCTTGCGCTGGGCGTTGTCGTAGCGCTGGCAGGATGTGCGCATCCGTCCGACCGCAGATCAATGAATGCGTCACCGGTTTCCGAAAAGGTACTGGTCATCGCTCAGGTCTGTGTGCCCGGGGGGCTGAGCCCCGAGTTTCGCCAGCACATCGGAGTAAGCGTCGTCACGCCTTACTCCGTTCTGAGCGAAGGCAAGAAGGCCACTGGCCAAACGAGTACAGAGCAGCCGGTGTTCGAGTTCTACACTGCGAAGCCAAAGGAGCTTCGCGCTATCTTGGTCTGGTTGATGAAGGTTGACGGCATCCGCACAGACCCTTTTCTGTTCGATCCGCCAAAGCGTGTTGATTCCGACAGTTGGTCGTCATGGAGCGATGCATCGGCTGTGGCCATGGAAAACAACGGTTGGGGCGTTGGTACAGGAATGGTGAATGGCGTGAAGCCAAAACGGATGCCTGTCCCCTCGGGGTCTCCAGTGATCCGCTATCGACTCATGACGTTCACGCGCTACTTGGAACTTGCAACACAACGCCGAGCAAGTGCATTGGACACAGACCTTCCGCGCTGCGACGCCCCAGGCGCCGGGCAGAGTGATCCGCGCGAGCCCACTCCGCCGATGGGTCGTTAGGAGAGGCGCGGAAGGGAAACAGCGTGGGCCGCCAAGCGCTCACGCGCCAAACTGTCGCTAGAGGGCTCGG
>Ga0065165_1000279_pt1 | contig 87186 bp, 84 predicted proteins | sample AraplaMF_Cvi_mMF_FD_63813 | JGI IMG/M metagenome (GOLD analysis project Ga0065165, IMG submission 63813) | Arabidopsis root microbial communities from the University of North Carolina, USA - plate scrape MF_Cvi_mMF (version 2) (version 3) | ecosystem: Host-associated > Plants > Roots >... | reverse complement strand
ACCGGGGACAAAGCGCGTGAATTGCCCATAGGCCCGCGCCCCCGGCGTCCGGTTTCTCCCGAAAGGGATCGAGACCGGGTCCGGCTAAGCCTCAACAGGGCTGCCCACCGGACGCTGGCGTAAAACGACCGCGCGGAGCGGTGGCTTCGTCGAAACGGTAATACTCAAAGAACTCCGGACGTCGTCCGGCGCTCCGCGACCCTTTCCATACGCTCAGCGGGTTTCCGCGTGAGAGCGAGAGATCGTGCCCGCTAACACTTGCCCCCACCTGACCGCTTCGCGGTCTGTCCGCCCCCAGAGGGGGCGGAGGACGCGCACCCTAAGGCAGCGGCCGGGACTTGCGGTTCTCGTCGATGGCCACGAAGGTGAACACGCCCTGGGTCACCTTGTGGGCCTGTTCGCCGTCGCGGCGGCGGCGCCAGGCCTCGACCTCGACCTTCAGCGAGGTGCGGCCCACATGGACCACCTTGGCGAACAGGCTGACCTCGTCGCCGACGAACACCGGGCTGAGGAAGGTCATGCCGTCGACGGCGATGGTGGCGCAGCGGCCGGCCGCGCGGTGGAAGGCGATCGAGGCCGCCGCCAGGTCCATCTGCGACAGCAGCCAGCCGCCGAAGATGTCGCCCTCGGGATTGGTGTCGGACGGCATGGCGATGGCCCGCAGCACCGGGGCCTCGCGCGGCCATTCGGCGGCCTCCCAGGCCTTGGCCAGAGATTCGGCGCGCTGGAGGGTGTCGCTCATCGCAATGACGACCTAGTGACCGCCGGAGCCTTCGTAGACCCCCGGGGCCAGCTGCTCGTCCTCGTCGTGGCCGGCGGCGGTGGAGGCCACGAAGCGGCGGTCGCAATAGGGGCAGTCAACGAAGCCGGCCGCGCCCATCTCCAGCCAGACGCGCGGATGGCCCAGGGCGCCGCCGACGCCGTCGCAGGCGATGCGGTGCGAGCGGACCATCACGGTTTCCGGCGCGGGGCCGGCGCCGATCTCGACGACCGAAGTCTCCATGGCGGTGGGAGCGGTGGACTTGGCCTTGCGCGCCATGTTCGTGAAACCCTTGAAAATCAGACGCGGCCTTGGCGTGGCGGCGATGCAGGCATACCTATGCGACCAGTCGCGGCGCCGTCAATTCGCGCCGCGTGTTCCTTTCCCGATCTGGACGCTCCATGGACCTGCCCGCCTACGCGATCGAAGCCGAAGGCCTGTTCAAGACCTATCCCGCCACCAAGACCGCGCCCGAGAAGCGGGCGCTCAACGGCATCGACCTGAAGGTGCCGCGCGGCTCGATCTTCGGCCTGCTGGGTCCGAACGGGGCGGGCAAGTCGACCTTCATCAACATCCTGGCCGGCCTGACCCGCAAGAGCGCGGGCAAGGTGCGGATCTGGGGCCGCGACATCGACGAGCGGCCGCGCGACGCCCGCGCCGCCATCGGCGTGGTGCCCCAGGAACTGGCCGCCGACGTCTTCTTCACCCCGCGCGAGTCGCTGGAGGTGCAGGCTGGCTTCTACGGCGTGCCCAAGAACGAGCGCCGCACCGACGAGCTGCTCAACGCCCTGGGCCTGGGCGACAAGGCCAACGCCTATGTCCGCCAGCTGTCGGGCGGCATGAAGCGGCGGCTGATGGTGGCCAAGGCCATGGTCCACCAGCCGCCGGTGCTGATCCTGGACGAGCCGACCGCCGGGGTCGACGTCGAGCTGCGCCGCCAGCTCTGGCAATATGTGACGGGCCTGAACCAGCTGGGCGTGACCATCGTGCTCACCACCCACTACCTGGAGGAGGCCCAGGAGCTGTGCGACCAGATCGCCATCGTCAACCGCGGCGAGGTGGTGGTCTGCGAGCCGACCCCGACCCTGCTGCGCCGGATGGACATCCGCAACGTGGTGGTCACACCGGAAGAGCCGGTGACCGCCGCACCGCTGCTGCCCGGCTTCGAGACCCGGCTGCGCGGGGCCGGAGCCTTCTCGGTCAGCTACCGCACCGGCCAGTCCAGCGTCGAGCAGGTGCTGGCGGCGGTCCGCGCCGAGGGCCTGAAGATCAAGGACATCGCCACCGAGGATCCGGACCTGGAGGACGTGTTCGTGTCGCTGACCTATGGCGACCCGAACGCCAAGGATCCGTTGAAGACGTAGGGCGCCTAAGGCAGAGCCTTCACGAACGCCCGCACCACCGTCGCCGAATTCTCCGCCGCGAACTTCAGGAACACCGGGAACTGGTTGCCGGCCGGGTCGCCGCCGGCCAGGTCCGACAGGCTGCGGAAGGCGATGAACGGCGTGCGGTTGACATAGGCCACCTGGGCGACGGCGGCGCTTTCCATGTCCAGCACCCGGGCCCCGAACACGTCGTGGGCGTATCGCCGGAAGGCGGCGTTGTCGACGAACACCGGGCCCGAGCCGCCCACCCCGCCGACCACCACCTTGGGCGGCTTGGCCAGGCACTGGTCGGCGGCGCAGCGCTTGAGGGTCAGGCCCTCGACGCTGCGGCGGGCCAGGTCCAGCAGGGCCGGGTCGACGGGAAAGTCCTTCAGGTCCTCGGGCTTGTCCGGCTCGCGGGTCACGGTCACGGCGCGCGGATACATCATGCCGAAGTTCGTCCGGCCGTCGGTCAGGCCCGGGGTCGGAGCGAAGCCGCCGGGAACCTCGCGGGCATAGGCCATCTCGGACGACTGCACCCAGCGTTCCGGAGCCACCACGTCGCCGACCTCCAGGGCCGGATCGGCCCCGCCGGCCACGCCCGAAAACACGATCCGCTCGATCCGGAACCGGTCCAGGGCGCTCTGGGTGGTCATGGCGGCGTTGACCATGCTGATCCCGCTGAGGAACAGCACCACCGGCTTGCCCTCCAGCGCGCCGGTGACGAACCGGGCGCCGCCGGCGGCGTAGGCGTGCTTGTCGCGGGTCGCCGCCTCCAGCGCCGCCAGCTCCGGCGGGAAGGCGCTGATCACCGCCGTGCGCGGGACGGGGTCCAAGAGCTCGGCGGCCTGGGCGGAGAGGGGGGCGGAAAGCGGAACGCTGGCCAGCAGCAGGACGGTCAGGAGGAGGCGCATGGGCGGCTTTCGAGGCGGCGGTGATTCGCCGGGCACCCTAGCCGCCGTCCCGGCCGCGAGGCGAGGCCCCCGTCGCCGCCCCGCCCAGGATCGGGCGCCGACGCCTCGGCGATGCGCAGCGCAAGGCGGGCCCGGCGCGCCCGGCGATCTCCGATTGCGTCGCGGGCCGCATCGGTGGAGGTTCACCGCCGGATTTTCAGTGGGGCTTGGCATGCGCGCATTGTGGTTTCGGATCGTCCTGGCGCTGAGCATCGCCCTGGGCCTCGGCCTGGCCGGCGCCCAGGCGGCGGCGCGCCTGCCGATCAAGGTGGTGGTGGTCACCACCTTCGAGATCGGGGCCGACACCGGCGACATGGCCGGCGAGTTCCAGCCCTGGGTCGAGGGCTGGCCGCTGAAGCACGAGATCCGCATTCCCGGCGTCCGCCACATGGCCCGCTATTCCGACGACGGGGTGCTGGCCATCGTCAGCGACATGCGCGGCAGGACCCGGGAAAGCGTGGCGGCCCTGATCCTGTCGGACCAGTTCGACCTGACCAAGGCCTATTGGATCGTCAGCGGCATCGCCGGGGTCGATCCCGCCGTCGCCTCGGTCGGCAGCGCCGCCTGGGTCCGCCACGTGGTCGACGCCGACCCGATCTACGAGCTGGACGAGCGCGACACCCCCGCCGACTGGCCCTACGGCCTTTATTCGAACGACGCCGAGCGCCCGAACGTCAAGGGCAAGGCCGAGGGCTCCAGCGCCATGGCCTGGACGCTGGACAAGGACCTGGTCGACTGGGCCTACGGCCTGACCCGCGACGTCAAGCTGCCCGACTCCCCCGGCCTGCAGGCTCTGCGCGCGCCGTACCAGGGCGACCCCGAAGGTCAACGGCCGCCGTTCGTGCTGCAGGGCGACGCGCTGGGCACGGTGCGCTTCTGGCACGGCGCGCACCGCACGCGTTGGGCGCAGGACTGGGTCAAGCTCTGGACCGGCGGGGCCGGGACCTTCACCATGACCGACTGCGAAGACCAGGGGATCCTCGACGTGCTCGACGCCCATGCCGCGTCCGGACGGCTCGACCGCCGCCGGGTGCTGGTGCTGCGCACCGCCAGCAACTACTCGCGCGGCCCGCTAGGCCAGACCAGCCTGCCGCACGTCTTCCACGGGGAAGGCCTCAAGGCCGGGTTCGACGCCACGTTCCGGGTCGGCGGCGTGGTCGTCCGCGACCTCGTCGCCCACTGGGACCGCTACGCCGCCGCCCTTCCCACCGCTACCCCGACCGGCCGGAGCCGCTAAGCCATGCTCGAACGACTCTTCGGCCTCAAGGCCCAGGGAACCGATGTCCGCACCGAGGTGCTGGCCGGCGTCACAACCTTCATGACCATGGCCTATATCGTGGTGGTCAATCCGGCGATCCTGGGCCAGGCCGGCATGCCGGTGGCCGCCGTGGCCGCCGCCACCTGCCTGGCGGCCGGCTTCGGCTCGATCCTGATGGGGCTGATCGCCAACTATCCGCTGGCCCTGGCCCCCGGCATGGGGCTGAACGCCTATTTCACCTACACCGTGGTCAAGGGCATGGGCGTGCCGTGGGAGACGGCCCTGGGCTGCGTCTTCCTGTCGGGCGTGGCCTTCCTGGTCCTGACCCTGGTGGGCGTGCGCCAAATGATCGTCGCGGCCATCCCCAAGCCGCTGTTCTCGGCCGTGGCCGCCGGGGTGGGGCTGTTCATCGCCTTCATCGGCCTCAAGGAAGCGGGGATCATCGTCGCCAGCCCGGCCACCACCGTGGCCCTGGGCGACCTGACCACCCCGACCGCCGCCGTGGCGATCCTGGGCCTGGTGCTGATCGCCGTGCTGCAGGCCTGGCGGGTCAAGGGCGCGATCCTGATCGGCATCCTGCTGGCCACCGCCGCCGGCTGGGCCCTGGGCCTGGCCAAGATCGCGCCGGGGACCTCCAGCCTGGCCGACCTGACCGCCACGGCGTTCAAGATGGACGTGGCCGGCGCCTTCCGCCTGAAGGGCGGCATGGCCCTGGCCATGCTCGAGATCGTCTTCGTCTTCCTGTTCGTCGACCTGTTCGACAATGTCGGCACCCTGGTGGCGGTGACCAAGAAGGCCGGCCTGCAGGCGCCCGACGGCTCGATCCCACGCCTGAACCGCATCCTGCTGGCCGACTCGGCGGCGACCATGGTCGGGGCCGCGGCCGGCACCTCGACGGTGGTCAGCTATATCGAGAGCGCCTCGGGGGTCACCGCCGGCGGCCGCACCGGCCTGACCGCGGTGGTGGTGGGCCTGCTGTTCCTGGTCACCCTGTTCTTCGCCCCGCTGGTCCAGGCGATCCCGGCCGCCGCCACGGCCCCGGCCCTGATCCTGGTGGGCGCGCTGATGGTCGGCAGTCTCGTCGACGTCGACTGGGCCGACCCGACCGTGGCGATCCCGGCCTTCCTGACCCTGATCACCATCCCCCTGACCTTCTCGATCGCCAACGGCCTGGCGTTCGGCATCACCAGCTACGCGGTGCTGCGCCTGCTGACCGGCAAGATCGGCAAGGGGGACTGGCTGCTGCTGATCCTGGCGGCGCTGTTCGTGGTCCGCTTCGTCTATCTGGCGAAAGGCTGACCCAGAAAGCGGCAAAGACCCGTTTGCGCCGGCGCGGCCTTTCGGCTAAGACCGCGCTTCCGCAAGGCGGAAGCACCCGTAGCTCAGCTGGATAGAGCGTTGCCCTCCGAAGGCAAAGGTCACACGTTCGAATCGTGTCGGGTGCGCCAAATTCTCCATAGAAAATCAATTACTTAGCCCGCATCGGCAGAGCCGCGGCCAAGCCCTGAAATGGGAACGGCGAGCGAACAGAATCATTCTCCGGGACTCGAAGTCCCGGAATAGTCCCGGATAATGTTCTGGCCTTGTTCACGAGGCCGCCATGACGAACGCCGTTCGCCTCCCCACCCTGTCGTCGCTTCTCGATGTTCCGCAGCGATTGGTGATCAGCTGCTACATGTGCCGCCGCGACCCGGTTTACCTCAGTCCGGAAGAGGCGGTTGCGCGCTACGGCGCGGACACGACCTTCGTCGCCCTGCGCCGACGGCTACGCTGCGAAGCGTGCGGCGCCCAAGGGCGGGAACGACAGATCGACGTGCGGGGCTGCACTAACGATTATTACGCGGCCATGGAGCGCCACAAGCACGAGGCGAACGTCATCCTGTATGGCGCGGAAGCCGCCGAGCTCATGCGCCAGCATAGTCCGTCCCGTCACAGCTTTTCGACCACCAACGGCTGAGAGGGGTTTCAGGCCCCTTGCGGCCGTGCGGTGTCATCCAGACGGATCGCCGTCAGAGACTTCGTCAGCAAGGCGAACCTTTCGCGCTCAATTCGAGCGTCCGGGAATAAGCACGCCATGTCGCGGAAGGTCGGGAGCCGGGGATGCGCGTTTAGGCGCTCGTAAGCGTCATGGAGAGAGCCCGCCTTGCGCCCGCCGCGCAGGTCGAAGTTCATCAACGCCCAGGCCTGAACCGGCGACGGCAGCCAATGAAAAAACAGCCGGCGATAGTGAGGCTCCAGGGGGAACCAAAAGTATGGGGCCTGCACATAGAAACTTTTGCCAACACGTCGGACCTCGGCGGCGTACTGGCGCTGAGCCCGCCAGGTGACGACGCCGCCGGCATCTTCCACATGCTCGATAACCGAGTTCGAGACGACGACGTCGAAATAGCCGTCCGCGTATTCGAGCGCGCAAGCGTTCCCGACGACATAGGTAAAGGTCTCGTCATCGGCCGCTGGCCGAGGCTCAAGGTTGAGGACCGTGATTCTGACATTCATCCCGTCCAAGAGCGGAATGATGGGGCGCCAAAAGCTCGCGGTCCCCCCGACGTCCAAGACCCGGAGGGGGCCGTCGCCAGAGTGCGCGGCTTTCAGCAGGGGAAGCAAATGCCGTCGAGCGCGCCGCGAGCGCGCGAACGCGGAAACACTGTCGAATATAGCCTTGCCCCCACTCAAACCCGCGATACGCCCGACCACAATGCAACCACGGATGACGGCCGGGATCAATGATGGTCGCCACCGCTGGTTGCGCGCGCCAACGCAAAAAGCCCGCCGCTCCTCTCGGGGCGGCGGGCTTCGTCTGGTCAGCGCCCTGAGGGGCGACCGGTCAGGGCGGCGTGGAAGCCGTCCTGATATTCGCATGCCATGTGTCGGCCTGCTCACGCGCCCAGGCGCGGCAGGCTAGCGCGGCTTCGCGCCATTCGAAGGCGGTCCCGTAGTTGTCGACGACGGTGTCGGCGACGGCAGAGAGTGGAACGCCGGAAGGGGCGTCGAGAACGACGCCGGCAGGTCGGGGAACTTGGGGCACGCCAGCAGCGGCCTGGTCGTGCAGGCTGACAAAGCCAGAAGACACGTCGCAGCGGCGATCAGCTTCAACAGTGACATAGACAGGGACCTCCTCTTTCAGAACGCGGGTGACGGTTCGGATTGCAGCCGTTCGCGCGGCGGCCTGCTGGTCGGTGGCGGCGGTGATCGCTTTGCCGGCCGCCTCGACCTTGGCGATGGCGGGCTTGGCGGCCTTCAGGCGCTCGACCTGGGCCGCCTTCTCGCGATCGATCCCCATGCCGATCCAGTGGGCGCGGGCCAGCAGGACCGCCGCGAGGACGGCCAGGGCGAGCAAGAGGCGGCGCCCGGTGCTGGAGCGGGCGAAGTCAGCGAGCGCCGCCCAGACCCCGACGATGGCGGCGGTCACGCCACCACCTCCAGGTCACGGTCGCCGCTTTTCCAGATCAGCTCGCGCACGGTGCGCGGCAGGATGATGCAGCCATGGGAAGCCGTGCCGGGGTTGGCGACAGAATCGCCATGGATTCGAAAGGCCGACCGGCCCAGCGCCGCGTGGCCCACCGGCTCCAGCTTCAGGGCGTAAGGACCGACGTTGGCGCTATCGTACCGCTCGGTGATCCGCCAGCGGCCCGCCGGGATCGGCCCGACACCGACGGCGGCCTGCATGATCGGGTTGTTCTTGCCGCGCCCGAAGCCTGAATAGCCTCGCGAAACGACATTGCCGGCGCGCGACAGCTCGCCAGCGCTCTGGTCCCATTTCCAGGACATTACACGTCTCCGATGTGAAGGAAGATCAGCCCACGCCTGGCGCTTGGCGCTGTCGCCACAGGTGGATGAGCATGGCCAGGCTGCTGATGGCGATGGCCGTCATGGTCACGGCCTCGCGGGGACTGGCCCCGCCCCGCGTCCATACGTCAATGGCGACCCCGGCCATGGCGATCGACAGGCCCAGGATGATCAGCGAGGCCGCGCGCGACGAAGCCCAGCCCTTGGCTTCGGGCTTGAGCATGTTGCCGCGCAGGGCCAGCGCCAGGGCGGCTAGCGCGGCCTCGCCGCTGGTGACAAGGTCCAGAGGGGCAATCATTTCGGGTCTCCCGCGATTTGCTCGACCCGCTCGACGGCGCGATTGCGGATCGCCTTGAACAGCAGCGGCAGCAGTTCCCAGCCGAACGCACCGACGCCGAAACCGAACGACGAGGCTTCGCGCAGCGGGGCGAACGGCATCAGAGGCGCGGCCACCTTGACCAGAAAGGCGGCGAGGATCACGCCGGCCAGGGTGGCGCAGGCCACATTGACCACCAGACGCGCGTACTCGTCGCGGCTGACGGGGTGGCCACTGAGGGCCAGGGCGCCGAACTGGACGAGGCCATAGATAGCCGCACCCCCGAGCGCGCCCACGGCCGCCCGCAGGCGGTCGGGGTCGAAATCCATGTTTTTACTCCTGTGAAAAGGTATCGACGCCGCACGGCTTGCGCGTCAGTCTCTCGGCAAGCCCGCACACCTGGGGCGTCGCCGAGCGCCGCCTAACGTTGAGAGAGATTCGCCATGACCCTTCAGTCAGACCTTCAGAAGGCTTCCAGGGCTCATCAGGCCCGCGTCGCGAAGGAGGCCGCTGAACGTGCAGCTGGCGAGGCCAGACTGAACCTTTTGAACACCGACCCGGACGCCTTCTATGCGAGTTTCAGGCTGGGCGATGAGGCGTTGCTTAAAGAGGTGAAGGAACGCGGCTTTCTGATCACGTCGTTTCCGACCGTGGATTTCGGCCCGAAGGTCAAGGCGCGCCTCGACGAGTTGCGAGGGCTCGGCTGCACGATCGACATAACCTACAGCCAGTACCGACAGTCAGACACCGAGCCGGATACCGGCGTGTCGATCAAAGTGACCCCCGCTTAAGGCCACGCATGGCGCGCCCACCCCGCCTAGATCCAACCGGCGGGCATGGGCGGCCGACTACCAGGCGGAAACCGCGCCCTTGACGCGCATTCCATGCGGCTCGATGTCCTTGGCGTAGACGTGAGCTCCGGCGTCACACCAGAAGGCGTACTGCGAGTTGGGACCCCGGAACCGGAGGCCCTGGGCATAGCCCACGGCGCTTTCGTACATGCCGAACAGCGTCGGAATGACGCTGGCGCCGAGCCAGCGATCACCCAAGTCAGTATCCAGGACAGTGTAGGAAACGAAGGTGTCCGACGCGCCGATCGAGCGCACCATCCCGCCGGCCGACAGCCGGACGGCGCCGCCGATCAGAGCGACGCCGCTGTTCAGTTCGTGAGCGGTCGCCTGGTTGCAAGATGCGAAGCCCGAAGCAAACAGGCCCAGCGCCGCACCCGTGGGGTCAACGCAGACCAAGCCGCACACCGCAGCGTTCCCGAACCGCTGATTGTGGCAATTGGCGTAGTCCGTGGCGAAGCCACCAGCGTCATCATTGTAGCTCAGAACGAGACCGTGGAAGCTCTCCACACCCCAGCCTCGGAACGAGTACCGCATCTCGATATTGGTCGAGATGACTAGGTGCTTCGAAGCGCCCAGCGTCGCCGGGACGATGTCAACGGCGCCGCTGCCATAGCTGACCGACGGGCCACCGCCGCCATAGAAGCAGAACTTCGTCCCATCTTCCGATCCGAAGTAGATGTTGACGTTCGCCGGGCAAAGGAAGTTCGGGATCTCCCGCATGACCCAGAGGTTGGTCGTCGTCGGCTGCGACCCGTCGTACATGTGGATCGTCAACGTCGTGCCGATCAGGCAGTACGAGCCCGGCGTCTGACGCACGCGGCTGACGGTCGTCAGGCGCTGGAGACGAGGCAGGTTGTTTTGGGCGTCCGGCTGACCGAGCCGCCAAACGGCCTGCTGCACATTGGCGACGGCCTGGTCGCAGGTGTAGGTGTTCGTGCCCGACCCGTCGTCGGTCGTCGTGAACGTGCCGTCGGTAACGGTGCAGATCACGTCGTTAAGCCGGGACATGATGGCCACGTCGACGGTCGGCCCAGCGGTACCAGAAGCCCCAGCGGGGCCAAGGGTCCGATTGTAGTGCGTCACCGAGGACGGCGTCCGGCCAGCGACATATAGCTTCGCGGGCAAGCCAGCCGCATTGATCACCGTCCAGGCCTTCGACCAGCTCTGATAGGGTGACGCCAGAGTGCCGTTACCCGTGTTGTCGTTGCCCAGGTCGATGTCGATATAGACCGTCGTGCCCGGCGCCGAGCGGCACGTCGACACGCTGTCGATGATCTGTTCGGGCGTCCTGGTACCGACGATCTTGGTGCGGTCGGGATAGAGGAGCGCGTAGAATTCGCCCAGGTTGAAGCCGTTACGGTACTTGTCGAAGGTGGGCGGCCAGGTGACGTGCTTGCTGGCGTGGGGGCGGCCGTCCAGATCGCGCTTGAAGGCCAAACCGGCCTTGATGGCGGCGACGATAGTCGATCCGATGCCGCTCATGGCTGTTTCACCGGAGGATTGATCGTGACCACGCTGCCAACCGTGGTGATCGTCTGAACCCAGGTCCCCGCCGCTCCCGTCGACGTAATCGTCGTGGTTCCGGGGACGCTGTCATCGACCACGGTCGTGTAGCCGCCGAAGTCGGCCGGTAGGACGGCGCCCGTGCTGTCGACGCCTACCGCCGCGCCCGCCAGGTCAGTAAGCGCTTCGAGGACGCCATTCAGCGTGGTCCCAGCGGTGTTCTTTGAATACGGAGGCATCTTCAGGCCTCCCCGTTCGCAAAGTTACGGCGCAGCCCAACGGCCGCCCGCGTGAGCAGGGTCTTCATGATGGTCTCCAGGGTGAAGAGAGGGGCGAACCGCGTTCGCCTGGACAGTTTGGCGGCCGTCCGGCCGGCCGTGGTCAGGTCGGGATGATCACCCGCTTGAGCGACACGCTGTCGACCCACCTGCCATTGACCGGGTTGGCGCCGCCGATGAACACGGTTTCCGAGGTCGCGGTGAACTGGCGGACCACCTCCGCCCCCCCGGTACCTTGGGCCGGGATCAAGTACCGCGTAGCGGGATCGTAATAGCCGCCATCGAAGGGCGCCGCGCCAATGCCGAAGGTCCCGCTATGCTTCAGTTCGTAGGTCTCGCCGACCTCCAGGATGTCGAGCCTGCGCTTGAAGCGGGCCTGTTGATCGAGATCCCCCACGCCCCCCGTGGTGTACGAGCGCATAAGTCCGCCGCCAGCCCCGTCGCTCTCCCAGGTCATGCCGCAATCGACGTTGGAATCGACGTCGGTCCAGGCTCCCGAATTGGCGTCGAACATGCCGTCGCGAATAAGCTCCTGCCCTCGCGTCACACCGGGAAGGTCAGGAACCTTGGGATAGGTGACTTCTAGCGGATGAACTTGCAGCTTGCCGATGTTGGCCCGCGTCGCCCGATACATCCGAAATTGAGGATACAGCCGACGCTCCGGACCATAGCCGACAGGCTGACCGTTGATGTCCACGATCAAGACGCCGTCCTTCTTGATGTGAAGATAGCCGTTGTCCTCACTGGGGTAGAGGTCGATTTCGAACGTGTACTTGACCCCCTCGACGACCTGGTGCGCCGCGTTGGTCACGGACGACGCCTCGAACACCATCGTTTGAACATTGCCGGTCGCCTTTCCGTAAGCGTCCAGCGTCAAGCGGCGGGTGTAGATCCGGAAGCACGGTCGCGCGCCGCCATAGCTCCATTCCAGGTGCAGGCCCAAGGGTCCGGCGCCGTCGAACTCGGTGACGCCCGGCAGCTTCCTGGCGTGGACCTCGCAAAAATTCAGCCAATCGCCCGCGTTCGCGATGCAGCCGGATTCAAACACGATCTCGAACTTGAGATGCAGGACGCGGTCCCCGTTCGGCATGGGGTCGATCCAGCCGTCCAGCCCGATCCGATCGACCGCCGTGCTGTCGCCCCATGGCCGGTCGCCCTGGCGCACCTGCAGCGCGACCCATCCCGGCTCGCCCAGATAGTGCGAGTACTGGACATTGTACGGGTGCTTGGGTCCTCGGAAGTCGTCGACCTGGCCATTCACCCGATTGGCGGTCAGCACCAGGAATTCTTGCCCCGAGAAGGCGTACGTCCTGCGAAGCGTAAGCTGAGGATCGCCGAGCGCTTTGATGGCGGGCATGTCTTAGGCCTTGATCGTGGCGGCGAGGCCGGAGATGCCCGCGTCAACGGCGGCCGGGGCCACCAGCTTGAGGAGAGATCCGGCGGGGACGACGACGTCCACGCCGCCCGTGGTCGCGAAGGTGAAGACGCCGGCCACCGAGACAGTGATTGTGCCGATCAGCGTCCCGCTAGCCGGGTCCAGCGTGCCGCCGCTTCGGAGCGACAGGACGAACGGCGCCAGCGGCACGGTCTTAACGATGCCGAACGCGCCGGGCATATTGGCCTTGATCGTGAACGCCGTGGCGATGGCGTAGAAGTCGATCACCTCGCTGACGTCCGGCGCGCTCATAAACCGGAACGCCAGGTCATAGGCGACCTGGGTGTGAATCTTGTCGATCGACGGCAGCAAACGAGTCACGCCCGCCGCGTCGGTGAACGGGTAATAGCCGTCGCCGTCGGGGCCTCCGGTCGCCGTGCCGGCCGCCCAGTTGGCGAACTGGGTTTCCGTCACCTGCAGCGCCGCGAAACGCGCGCTGATCTCGGTCAGCAACGCGGCCTGGGCGGCGATCAGGTCAGAAATCTCGCTCACAGCGCGTCATCCTTATAGGGCGGCCGATCAGGCCAGACCGGACTGAAGGGGTCGGGCAGGTTTTCCGGCTTGGTGATGTCCAGCAGGGCTTGGCGATACGCCGCCCATCGGGCCTGGAGGGCTGGCGACATGGCCGCCCAGCGCATGGGATTGATGCTGTCGACCTCGTCGCGGATCTTGGCGTCCCTGGCCACCCGCACCGCCTTGATGGCGAACGGCGTTCGCGTCGCCAGAACGGCGGCAGGGTCGCGGGCCACGACCTTCCGCGCCTTCACCTCGAAGCCTTCAACCCAATCGTCGCGCTTCTCGAACACCTCGACCACGTCGTCGCCGAGGTACGCCAACCGCTCAGGCGTGCCTTCGGCGCTCGTGCGGATCGGCCCGCTATCCGGATCATCCGGAAGCGGATTAAAGGCCACGACGATCATTTGAAGTTCCACCGCGTGATCATGTTGCCCACCGAGTAAAAGTCGTCGGGCTTGGTGCGGGCGTAGAGTTCGATCGTCACCGCGCCGGCCGGTACGGAATAGGTCCGGGTGATGGTCAGGGTCTGCATCGCCGTGACCCCGGACTCTTCGCGAGGGACCAGAGCATCGCCGTTGACGACGATTTTCAGCCCGGATTCGTGGTAGCTGGGGCCGTTGCCGCCGCCATCGATAAAGGCCAAGTCCGCCTGAATGACCAGTTTCGCCGGATAGTCGAAGTGCAGCGCCTGAGGGTCGGGCATCTGGACGTAGGCGCCCGTCCCGGCCGTCATCGTCGAGTACTCGCTCACCAGCAGGTCGCCGATGGCGTGATCCTTGACCCCCGGCGTCTCGACCGAACCGGCGATCAGCTTTTGGATATAGACCTCGCCGGACAGCACCCACCGGCCGTTGACGTAGGACAGGATCTCGACGGCCGTCGCCCCCGTGGTGTCGTCGGGGTCTACGAAATGGACCTCGTCGGACACGACGATGAACTGGCCGATATGGCCGTTATTGTGGACCTTGACCCCGGTAATGCGGCCAAGGACGTCCGTGACCAGGCTGCCGGTCGCGTAGGCATCGCCTGGCGTCGCGGAGACCTCAAGGATGAGGCCGATGGACGCCGTCAGCTCTCCGAAACTGGCAGTCAGCGCCTCGCGGAATTGCGCGAAGCTCATGCCGTCGGTCAGCTTTACGACCGTTTCGTTGAGCGCCACGGCCTTACCGTCGGGCGTGACGAAGCCGATCAGGTTCAGCTGGTCCAGGATGCCCCGCTCCCGCACCAGCTGGGCCAGTTGCCCGTTGGTCAGGTTGATCGCGGCGTTTAGCGCGCCAGCCATCTCGACGACCAGTTCCTGGCCCGGCTTGTTGAACACCGAGCCGGCATCCACACCGCCGACGACGATGTTGCCAAGGTTGGTATTGTTCTCCGGATCTTCCACGCCCTTGGCGTTGATGTAGCGAACGCGAACCTGATAGGTCGCGCCGGCCTCGACGCCCTTGACGACGATGGTCTTGGTCACGCCGTCTTCTGTGCGGGCCGGGAACGACTCTGACCGCCAGCCACCGACGGGAAGCGGCAAGACGCGCCGATAGTCCACGACGATCGACACCGCGTCATGCAGGTCCGCCTCACCCGCGATGACGATCCCCGGAAGCGAACCGGATGCGCCCGCGACGACGCCGCCGACGATGGCCCAGGCGTCCTCGCCGGGCACGGGAACGGCGATCTGGCCGCCGCCGACCAGCGCCGGGGTATCGGGCGGGGTGTTGGTCTGACCCAGCGCGAAGGGGTGCTTGCCGTCCGTCTCGGTGCGCGAGATGAACGTCACCACCATGGTCGACGGATCGCGCTTGCGCTTGAGCACCCGCAGCTTCTGGCCGATCAGGCCGGCCGAGGGCACGTTGGCGGTGACGCACAGGCCCGGCGCGATCCACTGCGTCCACGGCTTGCAAGCCAGGACGATGCCGTTCAGCTCGCGGGCGTCCTCGATCGCGTAGCGGCTCAACTGGCCAGCCTGCGTCGCGTCCTGCACCAGCGGCATGCCCAGCGGGATCGACCGCTCTTCGCCATCGACCTCGACATATTCCGCCACCTGGACGGGCGCATCTGGCGTCACGACCTGCCAATCGAGCGCTTCCTCGGTGTAGCTGGGCCACACCGTATTGATGCGGTCATTGGCCGAGACCTGAGCGGGCACAGTGATCGCGCCCACGACGTCGGCCTCGTTGATCGTCGCCACGCTGACGGCGGGCGCGTTGACCATCACTGAAAGCTGCGTCCCGCCGAGGATCGGGTAGCCGGCGCCGGCCTGCAGGATCGCCTTCAGCGCTTCCCAGGGGTCGTCATCGCTGTCGACCTGGCCGCCCATGGTCCAGCCGTTGACGTCACTGACGTTCATGCCATGGACGAAGGACCCGACGTCGATCTCATCAATGTCGTAGCCCAGGCCCAGCACCAGCTGGCCATTGTTGCGGCGGCCGATCGCCCAAGACAGGCCGTTCCGGTAGGGACAGCGCGACCAGGTCCAGGTGCTCTCGTCGTTCCAGCGATGGCTCCCACCGGGGGCGCCGCCGGGATAAGTGGAGTCCTGGCGTGGGTCGTAAGTCTTGGCCCAGCGCCCGACCATGCGCGGCGATGGGACCCCCGAAGCGTACCGGCCGGTGTCGTACTCCAGCGCCCAGAGACTGGCCGCATAGCCCGTCATCACGTGTTGAGCGGTCCACTCGGTGGGCATGCCGCCGTGGTTAGCCGGCGTGTCCTTTGAGCCGGTCGCGGTCCAGTGCAGCCAGTTGGCGGCCTCGTGACCCAGCTGGGTCTTCAGCCACATGCGGTTGAGGTAGTAACCCGACGCGCCCTCGCCGCTATCAGCCGTGAAAGGGACCGTCACGCCGTTGGCCTGGAAGGCCTCGAACGCCGTCGCCGGCACTCCGGAATAGACCGTCGCGAAGTTCAGGAACTTGCGCGAGGACGCCGGGGCCGACTGGTTGAAGACGATCTTGCCGGCGACCGCCGCGCGGCCCATCGGATAGGGAACGCCCGCGCGCGGGTCGGCCTGCCATTGCACAACTTGGCCGGGGTCCTTGATCTTCGGCGTAACCGCCGAAATCGCCGCGTTGAGCGCATAGACCTCGGCCCCGATGGTCGCGCCGATCGCGGCGAACCCGACGGCCGCCGCGACCGCCGTGCTGGCGCCCACAGCTGCCGCACCGAAGGCGACAGTGCTGCCGACCCAGACAGCGACGGCTAGAGCGGCTTGCGGCACGGCGGAGCGCTCCACAGGGTCAGGATGTCGTCGGCCGATGGCGCGGCGATCCGGCAGAGGTTGTCGTGGGGCGAGAACGCCAGCACGTGGCCAGGGCCGACCACCACGCCCAAGGCCCGCATGGCCAGGACGCTAGGGAGAGCGACGATGTCGCCGGCCATGGCGTACGACCACGGCAGACGCGCGAGGCCCAATCCATCCAAGGCGTCGTCGATCGAGGCGAACCCCGTTCGCCTCAGGGCCTTGGCGGCCCCCAGCGCGGAGCTATAGCGCCCGCCTCGCGACAGCCGAGGGCGATAGCCCAGGCCTCGCAGGGCGTGGGCCGCCAGGCGTACGCAGTCATAGCGACCCCAGGCGAAGGTTTGGCCCACGAACGCGGTCATGGTCGCGTCGGCGGCGGCGACGCGGATATCGAGCGGCGTCATCGATCAGACCCCGTAATAAGGCGTGTTGTAGAGGCGGGCGTAGGCGGCGGCCTGGGCCGCGCCGAGCGGGGTGACGGGCGTATCCGACCCCCAGGGGATCGAGCGGTTGACGCTCGAGATGAACTGAAAGCCCTTCTCGCCAGGGCGACAGCGTTGGTGAAACCCGTTGTTCAGCCGCGCGGCCTCGTTGGGTCGCAGCGACCTCGCCAGCACCGAGCGGGCGTCGACCGAGAGGCTGAAGATGTTCTTATCGACCGTCAGCACGGGCGCGTCGGCCTTGCCCTTCAGCCACAGTTCGGGCGTGCCCAGCACGGTCCCCAGGACCGGGTCTAGGGTCAGGTTCCAGATGCGGACCTGAGTGCCCTGGACCCCAGGCGCGACCAGGGCGGCCATCGCTTCGGTCGACGACGGCAGCAGGATAAACGTGGTGACGGGGGCCTCGTCGGCGACCCCGTCAGAGATCTCGCCGATACCGGCCAAGCGCCCATAGGTCGCGTCCTTCTCGAAGAACGTCGCCCCGGCCCCATCGACCATGAAGCTGAAAAATCCAGCGGTCGAAAGGCGCAGCGGGCCGCTGGGCAAGTCCCACTGAATGCAGCACGGCGGCATCACCGCCCCCTGCTGGAAGGCGGCGGCCATCGGGGCCGAAAGCGTCATGGCTATTTCTCGGTGATCGTGAAGCTAAAGCCGATGGTGGTCAGGCGGCTTTCGGTCCACTCCAGGCCGCCGCCGTCTAAATCGCCCTCGATCAGCGGGGCGGGGAAGTTCAGCGCCAAGCTATCGGCCGGCGAAACCCGCAGGAACGGACCAAGCGTGAGGACCGCCCTACCGTCGCCGTCCGCCGTCGCTTGCGTAGTCGTGCGGTGCAGGTACGACACCCCGCCCGCGATGAAGCTGAACGGCATGAACGGCCCCAGCACCTGGCCAGCCGCCAATCCTTTGACCGCCAGCACGGCGCCGGTCTGGCCCGCGCCATCCACCTGCACGCCGACCGGAAGCCCGGTCTTGCGCGTCAGAGGGATCGCCAGTCGCACCGGGCCGCCCTCGGTCGCATGCCGCAGGCTTGCCGCCAGCCATTCATCAGCGGCGCAAGGCTTGAGGGCGGGGATCTGCACCGAGAGCGCGAAGCGTCCGGGGTGCAGGATACGTTGAGCCGCCCCCGCGCCCGTGATCGGGGTCAGGTTGCCATTGTTGTCGATCAACCGCCACGCCGGCTCGACAGTCTTCGGCAGAGCCGGAAACAGGATAGCCATCAGCGACGACGCCCACCGAGGCGGTTGATCGCCGACTTCTGGACCTGTTGCCGCGCCAGCGCCGCCCCGCCCTGCGCCCCTTGGAGTGCGGCTTGATTGGCCCGGCCGTCGGCATAGTCCTTGAACTGTTTGATCAGGTCTTCCGTCATCACCGCACCTGAGAAGTTGGGGAAGAACTGCTGCACCACGCTGGGGCGGCCGAACGATTGGAGGCTTGGCAGGGGCTGCGCCGACATTCCGACAAGGCCGCCCTTGGCGAAGCCGGGGACCTTGCCTTTGCGCAGGGCTTCCAGGAACGGAACCCCCAGGCGCGCGACGGCCGGCTGGTCAAACACCACTTCCCCAGCGTGCACGACACCGCGCGGGGTGCTGGGCGCTCCGGGGCCGGTGAAGCCGCCGCCCGAAAACCCAGGAAGGCCGAAGGCGCTAGCTGCCTTCTGCGCGGCGATCTCCAAAAGCATCTGCAACACTTGGATTTCGAGTTGCTTGAAGACGTTCGCGGCGGTCGAGCCCAGGCTCTTGGAGTTGACGATTGCGTCGGCCAGGCCGGACGAAAGGCTCTGAATGCCTTGGGTCTCCAGGGCCTCGAACGCTTCGTTCAGTTCACCAACCGAGCGGGGCAGACTGTCGGCCCAGGCCGCCAACGGACCCATGGTCTGCTGGAGAACCTGCTTTTGCGCGGCGCCATAGTTGTCGTTCTCGGCGTCGATCTGCCGGCCCAGCGCCTTGACGTCATCCGTCCGACCCTCGCGGCCAGCCTGGTTGCGCCGAGTCGAAAGCTCGTCGATGCGGTCCTGGTGCTGCTTTTCCAGCAGCTTCAATTCCAGCTTGCGCCGCTCCTCGGCGGTGCGGGCGAGGCTGGAATAGATGCTGGTCGTGGCGTCCAGGATTGATGCCAGTTCGCGGTGCTTGGACAGGCGGTCTTGTTCGAGCCGCGTGGTCAGCTCGGCCGCAACGCCGGCCTTTTCTTCGTCGGCCGCCCGGCGGTTCAGCGCCGTGGCGGTATCGGCCGCGGCCTTGGTGATCTTGCCTTGGGCCAGATCGGCCGCGATGCGGTTGGCCCGGCGCTCGGCCTCGGCATCGACCTCTTTGGCCGCCAGCACCGCCTGCTCGAACAGGTCGTGCACCAGGGCGCGACGGGCTTGAAGTTCGTTGCGCGTGGCATCGTCGATCAGCTGCTGACTGGCCGCCGAGCGCTGGAGCGCCTTGACGCGCGCCTGCTCCGCCTTGGCCGCTGCGTCCAGATCAATCAGGCTGGAGCCGTCGGGCACGCCCGGCATGGCGCCATCGCTGGTCGGTCGTTTGGCTAGTTGAGCCTCGACCTTCCTCAGCTTGTCCTCAAGCACCCTCTGCTCACCCGGCAGATAGAAGGCCGGACCCGAGTTGGTGGCGTAGGGCGCGGTACGCCCTTCGGCCGTATTGATCCGTGTAAGGATGTCCTCCCGCTGGCGCGACAGCGAGTCCGTCGTCCGATTTTCAATCTGCTGGAACGACGCGACGATGTCGGCAAACTCCTTTGCGAAGTCAGCCGCGATCGACAGTAGGTTCAACAGCACGGGGGCGAGATCGACAAACGCGCTCTTGAGCTGAATGTCGATGACCTTTTCCAGCGTCTCGAACTTGTCGTTGGCCTCGCCTGCCTTGGCAATCAGACCCGCATCCATCACCAAGCCCAGCGACTTCGCTTCGGCCTTGAGGCGCTGCATGCTGTCGAGACCACCCTCGATCAGCGGCTTGAGGCCGTTAAGGCCCAGCTGGTCGATCACCGCATCCTTCTGGACGTTGCTACCCAGCTTGTTGATGCGACCAGTTACGGCCTCCAGGCCCTGTTCGACGGTTTTGAAGCTGTCGATCTGGGCCTTGGTGAAGCCCAGTTCTTTGAATGCTTTCTGGGCCTTCGGGAGGCCAGCTTGCGCCTTGCCAAGGGTGACGCTGAAGGACTCCAGCGCCTCATCCGCCCCCTTCTCCTCACCGCCGGCCAGGCGGATCGCGTAGCGATATTCTTGAAGCGCATCGGTCGTGACGTGCAGGCGCGCGGCCGTGTCTCCGATCTCATCGGCGAACTGAGCTGCGGCTCGCGTCTGAGCCATGGCCCCGACAAACGCCGCGATGCCGCCGGCCGCGATCAGGCCGTAAGGACCCAGGTTCTCCAGGGCCGAACCCAGAAGCCCGACGCGCGCGACGCCGCTGTCCAGCACTTTCAGGCGGGTGTTGTCGATCACCCCGTCCAGAGCCTTGGCCAGATTCGGCTTTTGGCCGAACAGCTTGCTCCAGTTGTCGTTGGCCGACACGATGTCCTTGGAGGCTTTGCGCATCGAAGCCTCGATCTTGCGATTGTAGTCGCTCAGATTCGCCTCGACGCGGTTCAGCCGCACTTCGAGAACCGCCGCGAGGCGCGCCTCTTCGGACATCCGTCACCCGTTTTGCTTGAGGAAGTCGGCCAATTCGTCGGCCTGCTGCTGACTGAGGCGGTCCTCGCCAGTGCTGTTGGCCGCCGCGATGCCGCCAATGGCGGCAGCGAACTGCCAAAGGCTCATCCGCCGGACTTGATCCGGCGAGAAGCCGGCCGCCGCGCCGACGGCGTAGTAGCCGCCGCGCCCGAACCTGAGTTTTCCTCGGGGGAGCGGCTCGGATTCGCCCCCTTCAGCTCCCCCGCCGCCTCCTCGTCGTCAGGGCCTATCAGGGCCGCCAGACCGATGGCATAGGCGGTCAGGGCGTTTTCCAGCACCGGGCGGTTGTCGACCCAGCTCGTGACGACCTTGGCCGCATCGTTGGGCGCCATTCCGCCACCGATCAGGCCGTTGAGGATAACCGCCCTGATCTGGTCGAGCCGGACGTTCCCGAGCACTCCCGCATCCAGAACGCGGGCGATTGGGACGCCCGCGCGAGTCGACGCCGCGTACGGATGAAGGTTCTGGACGACAAGGCTAATACCCATGTCCAGGGCTTCCTGGAGCCGTTCATGCTCGGCGAGGCCGAACCGGAAAAACCGGTCCTCCCCGCCCAGCATGAGGGTGATCGAACCATCACGCGACATGGCTTAGGCCACGTCGGCCGGGTTGCCGGCGACCCACGGCCAGGGGCCGCTGCCCAGGATGGTCATCGTCCGCTGGACCAGATTGCCGTCGCTCTTGAGCGCCACGCTGTCGCCGAGCGCGGTCAGATAGCCCAGGCCCTGGCGATAACCGGAACCGGGGATGCGGCGGCGAACCATCTTGGGCGAGGAGCTGTCGAACCATTGCTCCCAGAGCGGCGTGTTCTCGTCGGCCATGACGCCGTTGCCCTGGAGCTGCACCGACTTTCCGTCGACGCCGACCTCGTCCCACGCCGACCCCTCCGGGTCGTCGCAGTCCGGCACGGACACCGAACTGGTCGAAGCCGACAGGTTCATCGACTTGGAGGTGAAGCCGCACGGCGCGGACCAAACGTAAGGTTCGACCGGCTCGGCGATTTCGATGATGTACTTGGAAAAGCTCTTGGTGGTGGGTTTGGTCATGGTCAGGCTCCTTTCAGCCAGGCGCGGTCACGGCCCGGCGGGGTCCGTGGGGAAGGTGCTTCAGGTCGGGAGGGGTCAGGCCGGCTCGTAAGCCATGCCGATGGTGATGACGCCGTGGCAGGTCACGCCGTCAGCGTCGATGAAGTAGCGTTCCGCAACTCGCCAAGTCGTGCGGATCATGGGGCCATCGGCCAGGGCCAAGAGAACATCCTTGACCCGACCGCCCAGGCGCTTTGCCTCGACTTTGCCGGGCGGATCCGTCAGGGACCAGACGTGGACGGTGGCCTCGACCTCGCTGAGGTCCAGCCCCTCACCCTCCAACTCGTTGATGGAGTCCTCGCCCACCGTCAGGTAAGGGCTCGGCGCATTGGTGGGCGGGACGTCGTACAGGCGAACCGCGTTCGTCTTGAACATGTCCCTGAGCGGTGCGTCGTTCCTGAGCGCCGCCGTCACGGCGTCCTGGATGGACATGGCGATGTCACTCACGCGTCTTGCCCTCCCACGCCTTCTTGATGCCAAGCCGCATCGCGCGATTGATGCGGTTGTTTCGCTTCTTCTTGGTCAGCTGGTAGGCGGGCCAGAAGTGCGGCTTGGCGGCAACGTGCCCGCCGTCGGTCGACTTGTGGCCGTATTCGACGTGGGCGGGATACAGGTGGCCCTCGGCGTCGCGGGCGTCCTCGACGACGGCGACGGCAAGGTCATGACGGCCCGGCTCGGTGTGGGCGCTGTCGCGCAGCTCGCCGGGGTTCTCCTCGAACTCAGGCGCGACGGGCGCAATGGCCTTCACCTTGGCGACCATTTCGTCAGCGCCCTTTTGCAGGGCCGGCTTGACCTCGTCGATGACGGCCTGAGGCAGGGCGGCGACGCGTCGTTGCAGCGCCGCCAGGCCCTCAATCCCTTTGATCTCCCGGTTGAAGACGGCGACGGGAGACCGAGCACGGCGAGCCATGCCGCCGGCCTAATTCGACGTGCCGATGATCATCACGTCATACTGGACGCCCGTCGTGCCCCCGCTGTTGGCCAGCTTCAGCAGATCGCCCGTCGCGGGCGTGACGGTCCAGCCAACGCCCGGATGCACGAACAATTGGAACCCGCCGGGAGGGATCGTCACCGTGGGGGTCGTGCCGCCCAGCGGCCCGACGAATGCGTTCGACGCCGCGCCGCCGAACACCACGTTGTTGGTGTTTGTCAGGGCCGCCTTGACGTAGATCGCCTTGACGTGGCCGAAGGTGGCCGCCGCGCCCAGCGGATCGGTCAGAGCCCCGGCCAGGTCCAGGTTCTCGGTCGCCGAAGCGGCCAGCGTCCGACGATCGGCGAACAGGACATCGGCCTTGCCGGCGCCCGTTCCGGGCGCGAACGAAGCGATGGCGGCCTGTTCCATGCCGAAGGTGGCCGAGCCGAGGCCCGAGGTGGACGTGTACTGACCCGAGACGCGGGCCGTGACGTCGGCGCGGACGGCGCCGGCCATGGCGGCCATCGGCGCCAGGGCCGAGGCAGACAGGATCAGGGCGGCAAACAGGGTGCGGATGAAGCGCATGATGGTTCTTTCTGCGATGGGGGGGGGGAGGGGGAACGCGGTACTGATCAGAGGGCGGCGATCTCGCCGGCCTTGGCCGTGGTGAGGATCTCGACCCAGGCGCGATCCGGCGTCTCGATGGCGGACGTGATGTCGTGAATCTGGCCCGTTCGCTTCTCGATCGCGCGCCAGGCGTTGTCGACCTGTCGGGTGGTCGTGCCGGACCTGACGGCGATCAAGGCGGGTTGCACGCCCTGCAGGCGCTGGGCCATGACCGGTTCGCCGCCCTTGAGGCGCAGGATTTGGGCCGCCCAGCCCTGGTCAGCGGCCCCGCTCGACACGGTTTCCCATGGGCCTAGCCGATCGCCGTTATTGTCCAGCGCCCGTCGTTGCAGGATGACCCGTTCCTTGAGGTCGCCGGCGTGTCTTTGGGTGGTGGCCAATGCGCTCTCCAGCAGGGGAGGCGAACGGCGTTCGCCTATATCGTCCCGACCGCGTAGCGGGCGAGCAGGTTGTCGATGGCGTCAGGCATCGCCTGACCCTCACGGTTCTCGAAGAAGTGGCCGACCAGCAGACGCATGGCCCTGGTCAGCGTGCCGGGGACGTCGGACGCGGCGTCGCCGAAGCCAGCCTTGAAGGTGACGACGACGGCGCCGGGACCGCGCCGGCCGACGGGGAACGATGCGCCCCACACCGGATAGATAGTCGCCGGGCTGGCGATCAGGTCGGGCGCGTAGGCGGTCGCGTCCAGGGTCTGCATGACGCCGTCCTGGTCTTGGTACTCGACCGACTCGACCGATTGAACCGGCCAGATCGGCAGGACGATCGGCCCAGCCTCGAAGCCCATCAGCGACAGCTTCCAGGTCTGCGTGGTCAGGGCCAAGCCCTTGCCGTTCGGCCCTTCGATGTAGCTGGCTGCGTCGTTGATCGCCGCCAGCACGTCGGCGTCGCTATCGTTGCCGTCGATGCGCAGATGCGCCTTGGCGTCCGCCTCGCTCAGCGCCAGGACGGTCGGTTTGGCGGACAGAACGAGGCGGGTCCAAGTCATCGGGTTTCGACCGGCGGCTGTTCGGTGGTTTCCGGAGCCGGCGGGGTTGCCGTCTCGGTCGTCGGTGCCTCGGTCGTTTCGGGCGCATCGGTATCGCTATGACCCCAGATCGCCGTAACCTTGGCGTTCTTGGGCGCCAGTGAAGCGTACCCGGCGTCGACCAGGCGTTGGGCCTCGTCGTCGGGCGGGTTCACGATATCGCCAGGGCTCACCGCGAACCGATGACCGGACATGCCGATCAGCATCTTGATTTTCATGGGCGTGTCGGGGCGGCGCCAGGGCCGCCCCGCCTCTGCTGGAGTGTGACGCGCCGAGGCGCTAGGCCATCTTGAAGTGCTTGATGGCGATGCCGTCCGACAGCTTGCCGTCGAGGCGGTTGTAGGCCAGGAACCCGACCTGCAGCGCATCGGCGAAGCGCTCGTTCAGGCGCAGGAGGGTGAAGTCCTTCACCTGGCGCACGACGTATTTGCCGTGATCGCCGAAGATGATCGGCTTGGTGCCCGTGGCGATGGACGCCATGGCCTGGTTGATCGAGTACGGCTTTTCCTGGAACGTCGCCGGGGCGCCGGTCTTGATGTCGCCCATGGACCACAGGTAGTTGCCTTGGCCATCCTTCAGCTTGCGAATGGCCGCCAGCGTGGTGTCGTTGAACTGCCAGCGGGCCTTGGGCGAAGCGCGATAGGCCGGATCGACCGAGTGGAAGAAGTCGATCAGCTCATCGGCCGTGAACGCCGTAGCCGAGGCGGCGGTCTTGCCCAGCGCCGACGCCGTGACGATACCCTCCGGCTGGTTGACGCCCGTGCCCACGGTCAGCCGGGTGTTCGCGCGGCGAGCCAGACGTTCGCCGAACAGCTCGTTGAGCAGGGCCGGAACGTCATAGGCGGCGTCCTGCAGCAGCTCGATGGACACCTTCACGATGCCCGAATCGAAGACATAGGCGCCCAGCAGCTTTTCGCCGAACACCACGTCTTGGTCGGTAGCGGCGGCGTTTTCGGCGTGATCCTCGCCAGTATTCGCGGTGTCGTTGACCGTCGGCCACGGCAGCGGATTGCCGCTGGCCGTCGGCATCAGGCGAACGACACCCCCGTCGAGCATCGGACCCCAGAGGGCCATGGTCTTGGTGATTTCCGCCAACTGGCCCTGCGGAACCAGATAGCCGCCGGCCGCGCCCGTGCCGGTCGCCTGGGCGCGCATTTCAGGCGACAGCTGGGCGCGAAGCTGGGCGAGGGCGCGCTGATCTTCCGGGGACAGATCCACGGCGCCGAACTGCACGACGCGTTGAAACAGGGCGCGCTGCTCGGCGGCCTGGGCTTCCGGGTTGCCGCCGCCGCGCTGGCGCTCCTCGCGGTCCTGGTCCGTGCTGCGGTCCTCGCCGCGCGGGCGCCGATCGTCTCCGGTGTTCATCGAACGCTCGGCTTCGATCAACTTTTCGAGGCGGCCGGCGCGGACTTCAAGGGCGTCATACTCAGACATCGCCGCGTCGTGCTGGGCCTCCAGTTCGGCGGCGCGTTCAGCCGTGGTGTCCGGCTTGATGTCGGCCAGCAGCGAACGGGCTTGCGTGACCAGGCGGGCCTGCTTTTCCCGCAGTTCTTTCAGTTCGAGCATGATGTTCTCCAGCTGCTCATGAGGGCCGCCACGGCGGCGGCCAGGGATCGCTCTGCGGGGATGCCTACAGGCGCGAAGGAAGGCGCTCGGCCTGGGCGCGTTTCATGCGCAGGCGAGCGGCGTCGGCAGCCGACGGAAGGGTCGGCGCGGGGGGATTGGCGGCGCGCCACAGGTCAAACGAGCGCTTGCCCGAAGCCTCGGCCTCGGTGTCCTCGTAAGCCGGGTAGGTCACGACCGAGACGTCGAACAGTCCGACCTCGACCAGGGTGCGCAACGGCGTCTCGCCGCTGTCGTCCCAGGTCTCGACGATGGCCTCAAAGCCGAACGACATCTGTGTGATGTCGCCCCGGTCCATACTCACCATCAGGTCGCGGGCGTACTGCGTATCGGGGACGTCGATCTCGCAGCGTAGGCCGCGCGCATCCTCGGTCATGCGCAGCGTGCCGGCCTTATTGCGGCCCAGCACCAGGCCCCGGTCGTGGTTGATCAGGGCGCGGACGTCGTCGCGCAGGATCGCCTTGGCGAAGGCGCCCGGCTGGACGACTTCGCGGAACCAACCGATCTCGGCGACGCTGTCGAACACCGAGGCATAGCCGACAATCAGGCGACCCTCGGCCGAGGCCTGAGGCTCGGCGCGCAGTTCAATGACGCCGCCGACCGTGCGGCGCTCAATCTTCGGCAGGGCCATCGGGCTCCCCTTTGGGTTCGGTTTCGGGTTGGGGCTGCACCTGGACCTTGCCGGCCATGGTGATCGGCACGGTTGCGCCCTGGATGAACAGCTGGTCGCCGCCTACGGCGGGCGCGCGGTTCTCCAAGCGCCGGGCCTCGTTCGGCATCAGCTGACCGGTCTGGATCGCGCGAGCCAGGGCTTCCATGCGGGTGCGCAAGTCGCCGCGATAGACCCCGTCCAAGTCGAATTCGACGAACTGCGTCGGGCGCCGGCCGCCGATCTTGACGCTGATTTCAGCCTCCACCCGGTCGGCCCAATGGGCGATGCAGTGCTTGCCGACGAACAGGTCGGCCTGGGCCGTGTTGGCCAGCGTGCCGTTGGTCAGATCCATCAGAAAGATGGGCGGCAAACCCAGGACGCGGGCGATTTCCACGACCGCATATTGCCGCGAGCCCAGCAGCTGACCTTTTTCGGGATCAATTCCGACCGGCGACAGTTTGTGCCCGGGCGGCATATAGAGGACGTGGCGGCCTTCCTTGTGCGCCGCCTTGATCGCCGCCGCCGTGTCGGCCTGAGCTCGGCTGATAGCGCCCGGCGAGGCGGCCGTTCCCTCCAAGGCCAGAGGTGGAACGCCGCCATTGGCGAAGAAGCGCGACGAATAGGTCTGGCCATCCAAGGCCAAACCGAGGGTGTCGGCCAGTTTTGCGACCGGATCGACGTGGCAGATGCCGTCGTCCTTCAGTTTCCAGACGACATCGATGATATCGGCCGGCTCATAGATGACCGTACGGCCGGCGTCGTTGTAGCGATAGCGCTTGCGGCCGGCGACGCGCTCGACCGTCATGTTGTCGTACTGGAGCGGCCACAGATTGATGACGTCGCCGCGCCGGTTTCGTTCGATGAATGTGTAATGCCGGCCCCGTGAAAGGGCCGAACACATCATGATCTGCCGCCAGCTGAACGAGGTCATCAGCTCGTCGTTGATGACCAGGTCCAAGGTGTTGGTCAGGTCGCTGATGACGGGCACGCGCGCCTCGCGCGGCCCCTCGAACACCCCGACCGGCAGGCTGGCCACCGACGCGGCGATGAAGTTGACGCCACACCAGAACGCCGGAACACGGTCGGCGTTGTCGTGGGTGACAACCGTTCCGGAGGCCGACCGCCAGGCGCCGAAAAGTTCCATCGCCGCCGCCGCGCTCAGAGGAACGGCGGGATTCTCCAGTGACGACGAACGGCGTTCGCCTCGTTTGAACAGGCCGAACATCAGGCGGCCACGCTGAAATCGGGATCTTCCCAGGGCGACGGTGGGGCCGCGCCTTGGTCGCTCGCCGAAATGCCCAGCGCCATGCAGAGGGCGGCGATGCCGTCGATACGCATGGTCGATTTCTCCTTGGACGGCTTGATGTTGCCGGCGGCGTCGGTTTCGACGGCCGCCGCCTGGGCGTGACGGCGCAACAGGGGGTGGCCGCCGTGGTGGAAGCCGTTGCTCAGCACCAGGCGCTCAAGCGCTTTGGCCGGGGCGTTCATGGACACGAACCCCTGACCGAACTTGGCGACCGGCATGCCCTCGCCCTGCAGCTTCACGAGGGTTTCGGTGGCGTCGAACCGGTCGATGGCGATGCCGCCCTGGTGGGCCTCGCGCTTCTCGTCGCGGAAGGCGACGCGGAACAGCTCAGCATCGGCCAGGACGCGGGCGCGGATGGCTTCGTGGTCGATGACGTTGCCCGGCGTGGTCAGCAGCGACCCCGACAACAGTGGGTCTTTACTGTCGGCGAGCATCTTGTTGTACGGGACCTTGTCCCGCTTGGTGTGGTCCTTGATCAGACCTGCCGGCTTCCAGAAGCGCGCCAGAACGGCCGGACGCTCCAGCCCTTCCTGGACCGGAAACCACCAGACCAGGGCCGAAAGGTCTTGCACGGCCGACAGGTCGAGCCCGCCGAAGCACCGCTTGAACCTCAGTCGCTCTTCCAAGGCCCGCCAGTCGGTGCCGCCGATGCAGTGGTCCCAGCCGAACTTGTTGCCCTCGTCGTCCAGGCTGTCGATCGGCAGCCAGCGCACGGCTTGCTCGGTCCACATGTTCAGCCTGTAGCGTTTGAAGTCGTTCTCAAGGCGCGGCAGCTGCTGCGCCCGGCGACAGGCCAGGGCCAAGGCGTCGCGCTTGACCGAGACGCCGAGGTTCGGGTTGGCCTTCAGCCAGGTTTCCGGCTGGGTCCAATCGTCGTCGGGGTCGGCCGCGTAGACGATGACCAGCGTGTCGGGCGCATCGATCTCACCCGACAGGATTTGTTGGCATTCCTCCCAAACCTCTTCGCCGTGCGTGCCCTTGACGCCGGCCGTTGAGATCAGGACTTCCAGGGGCTGGCGGCGGGCCGCCGCGCTGTCGTGAACGAAGGTGTAGAGGTCGCCGTCACGCCATTCGTGGACCTCGTCGCCCACCAGGCCGGACATACTCAGCCCGTGCTTGCCCTGCGGCCGGCCGGAAAGTGGGCGGAAGGAGGCGTTCAACTGCGGGCAGTAGATCGCCTTTTGCATGCAGTCGATGGCGGCGCTCAGGGTCTCCGAATAGGCCACCATCGCGGCGGCCTTCTTGAACACCAGCGAGGCCTGATCCTTCTCGGCCGCGATCGAGAAGACCTGGCCGGCGGGCTCGCCGTCGCCCAGCAGCATCAGCAGCGCGATACCGGCGGCCAGTTCGGTCTTGCCGTTCTTCCGGGCGACCCAGATGAAGACCCGCTGAAAGCGGCGGCGGCCATCGGCCTGTTTCCACCCGAAGGTCGGGCGAACGATGTCGTGTTCCTGCCAGCCTTCCAGGATGAAGGGTTTGCCGGCCCATTCGCCCTCGGTCAGACAGACGTGGTTGTGGAAGAAGCGCACGGCCTTGTCGGCCGTGGCCTCGTCGTACCAGTACTCGCCGTCGCGCCAGACGCCGTCGGCCGCATCCCAGGTCGCGTTCGGGAAGCGGGCCAGCGCCAGCGGACGCTTGGGCGCCGCGCACTTCGCCGCCATGGCGCTAGTTCAGCATTCCGACGGGCGACTCGATCGGCTTGGCGGGCTCGGCCGCCTTGGTCGCCGGGTCGCCCTCGCGCTTGCCGTCGGCCCCGGCGAACAGGTCGCCCGAGCCGCTGTTGATCCGCGCCGCGACGATGCGCTGGCGCTCGGCCGGGTTCATGCCGAACCGGTCTTCGGTCGCCAGCAACTGGCGCTCCAGCCGATCGGCGGCCATGAACCCGGGATCGAGGCGGCGCAGGTCGCCGTGGTTCGACTTCGTCTCGTACCGGACGCCGGCCAGGTCGATTTCGTCGCGCAGTTTCAGCCACAGCGCCAGGTTCCGGCAGTAGCGCGCGAACGGCGTGATGTCGGCGACGGTCAGCAGCTTGGCGGCGACCATGGCGCCAGCGCGAGCATTCCACTCAGCCAGCGCCTCGTCCTTCAACCAAGCCGGCGGACGAACGCCGCCGACGGTAACGACCTCGACCGCCTCGGCGGCCGGGGCCTTCTTGGCGCGCTTGCTGCGAACGGCGTCGATCTGAGACCGCACGCCAGCAGGCTTGGGCTTCGGCCCTCGCGTCATGGTGGGTCTCCAAAAAAAAGATCCCGGAAACTCGCGCAAACTTGCGCGGTGTTGAGCTGCCGGTCCCTTCGCAAAAGGTTGGACTTTCGGACCCTCCCCCTGGGGGGGTCAGTCGCGTGGGTCGCGACCCTGGCGAGCGAGGTCCGCGAGGTGTGCGGCCAGGGTGGGGAGGCCCAGACGTTGGGCCAGGTCATCAAGAGCCATCAGGCCTTGGCGTTCGAGGCGTTGCTTCCACTGGTCATGGCAGGGCTTGCAGCAGCTGACCCAGAACAGCTTGAGCCAGAACAGCCATTGCTGACCTTGATGCGGATAGAGGTGGTCGGTCAGTGTGGCGGGGACGGTGTCGCCCGCCAGGTCGCAGTAGCGGCAGAGCGGGTCGTTGCGGATGTGGCCGGCGGACGCCTTGTCCCAGGCCGTGGTGTATCCGCGCTGTCGGGCCGATCCGCGCCGATGGTCAGCCGCCTTGTTCGTCTCGCGCCGCGTCGGCGCGGACGGCGGCCGATAGTTGGGCGGCATGTCAGGCATGGTCCGCTCCGATGTGCAGAGCCCGCCGCGTGGATCGCGGCGGGCTCTGGGATGTCAGATGATGGCGGGGTCTGGAACGGCTACCGCACTCCTGCTCACCTCAGTAGGAGCGGAGTGACAACCTGTCGGGACATGCGCCCGAGAAGCTCTACGAATATCACGGCCCGATTCTCGTCAAGCAATTCTTCGAACACGGCATCCATGTCGCATGACGTGCCGACCAGCCGGACGGCCTGACCTTGCTTCCAGGTAGCCTTGACCGAGGCCCGCGAAGCCAGGCGGATCATACCTGCCTCTTCCCGATCCATGATGGTCTGCACCTCGCGGTCAGGGACCGAGGCGGGCTTGTCACCCACCATCATCACCGCGCTAACGCCGACCGTCGACCCAATCGACCGCCACTGGTCGATAGTCGGTTCGAACCGCACGAACAGGATGCCGGGGATGAAAGCCCGGATCATCCGACGCTTGGGCCGTCGAGGGGTCGCCTCTTCCTCAGTCAGCGCCATCGGCAGATAGACCTCAAATCCCTGTTGGATGAGGTTCTGTTTGGCCACCCGCTCCGCATGGGGCTTGGTCTGCACCACGCGCCAGCGCCGCACGGGAGCCGGCTCAACGGCCACTTCCTGAGCGCTCGACACCACCACTTCCGTCTTCAACATCGCGCCCATCAGCCTTGCCCTTCCACTCGTACGCCCAGGATTTTCAACACGTCACCGACCTCGGATCTCAGCTTGTCGCCGCGCGTCCGCAGGCCGGGGGTTATGGTTTTGGTCGCCTCGACCCAACCGCAGGGGTCCAGCCAGCTGGTGGCGAAAGCATCGCCCTTTTCGGCCACCACGGCGGCGCGGACCTTCGCGCAAGCGAACGCCGTTCGCGCCCCCGCCGAGCCATCGCCACGGTCGATGACGCCCGCGATCGTCTCCCATCGGCCCTCGGCGACGAACTTGTGGGGGGCGAGGGGGACGGACGAGACGCCCCACATCGATCGGCGAGCGGCGTAGTAGACGCAGGCCGCCTTGATCCGGGCCAGGTCCGCGCCAGCCTTGACCTCGCGATGCAGCGCCTTGGCAACCTCTCGCCGACTCGACCGGTGCTGGTGCTCGCCCCAAGCGGCCAAGACCTCGGCCGCGACCCTCTCGACGTCGTCGTCGCTCGCGCGCTCGCGCTCTGAGGGTTCTACTGAGGGTTCTATGGGGGTTATAGAGATGCCGCAATTTGACGCATGGCTTCCCTCATTTTGACGCATGGTGGACCCGCAATTTGACGCATGGTCCATGCTGCAATTTGACGTGTGGTCACGCCCGGAGTCGACCTCGGCCGAGGGGGCCGGATCGACCCGACGGACGCGGTGCAGCACGTAATCGTAGACGCCCAATCGCCCACCAGCGAGCTTACGCCTCGTCCTGCTGATGAAGCCTTCGGTGTCCAGCCAGGCGAGGTGACGCTCGACCGTGGCGCGGCTCTGATTGGTGAAATCCATCAGCCGCTCGACGCTCGGAAAGCACGTCCAATCCTCGCCGGCATGGTCGCCGGCGTGGTCGGCCAGAGCGACCAGCACCAGCAACGCGCCCGGCGACGGGTCGCGCTGAGACCAGGCCCAGGTCATGGCGCTGTTACTCATGCCACCAGCCGTTCACCAGTGACACCGACCCCGCCGAGCACCGCCCGAGGTGTTGGCGCAATCATCGCCCGTTCGAACGCCATGCGGCGGCGGATGTCATCGACCCAACGCGCTTCGCGCTCGATGAGCACCGCCCCGAAGCCTTCACGCCACGCCGCCGCGCCCGTGCTGCCCGACCCGGCGAACGGATCAAGCACGACACCGCCCGGCGGCACGACAAGGCGGCAAAGCCACCGCATTAGCGCAATCGGCTTCACGGTCGGGTGCAGAGATCCGCAGCGGTCGGCCTTGCTGGCCTTGGCGCTGTAGAAGAACCGCGCCGCCGAACCCGTGTCGCCTCGCGCCGCATGCGCGACCGGCGGCCCCATGTCGCCATAGGCCACCCGCGACGGCCGTGCTCGGCCGGTGGGGGTCAGATGGCCGCGCTGGCCATCTGACATCGGAAAAGCTGCGACAACCTCCGGCGAACCATCGTGCACAACGTTGGCCGGCCACCGCCCCTTGTCCTGGGCCTGGGCCTGGGCCTGGGCGTCGGTGGACCAGATGCCGCCTCGCGGCGTCGACCACTTGAGCGGTTCATCGCCAGCAGCCGCGCCGATCCTACATCCGTCGATGTTCAGCAGGCCCGTTCCGTACAGGCGCACGTTCTCAGCCACGGTCCCGGCCAGTGGCTTGCGCGCCAACACCCAGGGCTCGCACGCCGGCTTGAGTGCCGTTCCGTGCATCTCGCCGCCGATGTCGTGGTTGTGCGACTTCGGAAAGCCCGTGCCGTACAGCCAGGTGATCATGTCGCGGATTTCGAACCCAGCATCTTCAATGGCGACCGCGAGCCGGTGATAAGTCCGCGTGCCGGCGGCGGCCACCAGGAACGCGCCAGGCTTCAAGACCCGCCAGACTTCGGCCCAGAATTCCGGATCATGGGCGGTCTCTCCCGTGTCCCAGGACTCGCCCATGAAGCCCGCCGAGGCGCGTTTATATACACCGCTGGCCCCTTCTCCGCGCACGGGCGCGGCCGTCTGGGAGCCGAAGCGCTTGCCGATCGAGACCAGGGCGTAAGGCGCATCGGTAACGCTGCCGTCGATCGAGTTGCTGGGAAGGCCGCGCAGAACCTCCCGGCTATCGCCGTGAAAAATCCTAATCATGCCGACCGCCGCTCGAACGCTTCCAAACGCGCGCCCAGGTCGGCGCACCGCTGCAGGCTGGCCGCGAGACGGGCCTCGGACTTGACCATCCGTTCCTTGAAGGCGGTCAGAGCGAACGGCGCCCAGCGAAAGACGGCCTTGGTCAGCGAATAGTCGCCGTCATGGCGCGGCGTCAGCGGGATCACCCAGGGCCACCACTGCGCATAGAAGCGGCTAACCCGCTCGTCGCTCAGCCCAGCCGGGATCCGGCTGGGCGAAACCCACGATTTGGGGCGGAGGGTGACGATCGGTTCGCCATAGAGCCGACGCAGCTTCGGCGCCGAAATGTGGTGGCGTTGCCCGTCTCGGCGGCTGATCCCCTCTCCGGGGATGAACATGAAGCGGACGAGGCTCACGCCACACCCCGCGCCGACAGCTTTGCGCGCAGGTTGGCGGCCTCGCGCTTCAAGGTCTCGCCGCGTTCGGCCATGGCCAGGGCTTCGGACTCCAGCACCTGAGCGCGGGCTTCCAGCGCCGCCAAGGCCCCGACAAGTTCGCTGTCGACCTCGCACGCATCGGGGCCATAGGCGCGGTCGCGCTCTTCGCTGACCCAGGCGCGCGGCACGCCCAGGCGTTCGGCCAAAGCCTTGTCGCTGCCGCTCTTGGCGTAACAGCCCTTGTCGATCAGGTACGCCTCGTCGAGCGCTTCCATGATGCGCCGGCGGTCCTCGCGCGTGGCCTGGCGGGGCGCATCGGCGACCGGCGGCGACACGAGGGCGATGGCAGGTTTGGCGGCAGGCGGCATGACGGCCTCTTGGAGCTTGGCGATGGATGGGGAGGCCGGCGCGGCGGGCTGAACCCCGGCGATCCGGCAGAAGGCGGCCCGCTTCTGAGCGGGGCTGAGAGCGGGCTTGGGCTTGGGCGCGGTGCACCGCGGGCACAGGTCGCCGCCCGGCCGCGGTGCTATGGTCCAGCCTTTGCGGCGGAACTTTTGAGCCATGACGCTGATGGCGGTCGGCCGGTGCGCGGCGTCATGGATGGCGCAGGTGTGCGGGCACTTGCTGCACCGCGCGATCTGGACGCGCTGATGCTGCTGGGAACCTGCGTCCCAGACCGACTTGATTTCGAAATGTTGGACGCCCCCGCGCATGGTGTCAGGCGTCCCCGCCTGGTCGGTGTCGCCAGGCGCTGGCGTCCTGCGCCTGCTGGTCGTCGATCAGGGATTCCAGCGCCTCGCCCACGCCCTTGAGCGCGATGGCGATGGCCACGCGGCGGCGCGGAATGCTGGCGTCGGTCAGGGCCGCGAACAGGTCGCGATACGCGGCGGCCACGGCTTGAGCGGTCGCGCCCTCGACCGGAAAGCCCTCGCCACAGATGCTCGCCAAGTCGTGGCGAAGGTCCAACGGCACAGGCGAGCGTTCGCCGTCGCGGATGATGATAGCCTCGAACAGGTCCGCGCCGCGCGCCAGCAAGGCCCGCCAGCGGTTGCGGCAGTCAGCGACGTTGCGCAGCGCGGTCGCGCCCCAGGCCCGGCTGGGGGTATAGGGGCGGGCCCGTTCAATCACGGCCACCGCCCGCCCGCTGCATGGGGTAGTTGCGACGGCCCGCGCCGGAGCGTTCGTGCATGCGGCGCAGAGCCTCGGCGCGCTCCAGCCGATCGGGGCGCGGATCGCCCAGCAGGACGGCCGTCAGCACGCGACGCGGCGGCTTGCGGTCTTGGTCGGTGCGCCGCATCGAGAACGGCACACCGCCGGCTTCGAAAGCCGCTACGCCATTGCTGCGGATCATTGGCCAGCGCCCTTGCCGACCCGCGACAGCACCAGGCCAACATCGCGCAGCTCTTCGGTGGCCTTGGCGTGCTGGCGCTCCAGCCGGGTGCGTTCGGCAGGCGTGATCACGCCATCCGACGCGGCCAGCCGCACCGCCCGCTGGAGGTCGGTGACGCCCTCGGCGGCTTCGCAGGCCTCGGCCACCAAATCCAGGGCCTCGGCCACGTCGGGGCGGGCCTCGAACAGGGCGCGGCTATACAGCGGCTTGCCGCAATAGGCTTCCAAATCGGCCATGACATCGGCCGGCATGAAGCTTTCCCCGTGCGGGCTCTGATAGTCCGACAGCTGCGGCACGCTGATCCGGCGCGCGGTGGCGGCCGAGGCCTCGGCTAGGGTTCCGCAGGCCTCCAGCAGTTGGCGGGCGAGCATGGCGTGGCGACGACGGTTCAACGAACCCTCCGAAATTCAGGCTTGGCTTTCTGGGTGACGGGCGAGCGCAACGCGGTCAGGTTGCCGACGCCCTTGGCGGGGTCGGGAGACAGGCGATGCGATTGCGGGAAGACGCCGACGACGATGTCGGCGCGGCGATGGTGTTCGGGGCGGCGCCGCCCGGCGGCGGCGTCCGGCTCGAGAACGGGCAGGGCGACCAGCATCAGGCCGCCTCTCGGTTGGCGTCTGTCGCCCTTGCGATCAACGCCGCTTCTGCTGCGGTCGCCAATTCTTCGAGCGTTGCCGCGCCGACCCCAACAACCGCGCTCCAGTATTCCCCTGGAATGGAGTTGCGGTCAGCCCACCGTTGCGGGGTCGACTGATGAACCTTTACGCCACGGGCCGCGAGGTCGCGCACAAAGGCGGAGGCTCCGTAGCTGCGGACTATATCTGCATGGCTTCGCATAGCTCAGAAATGAGCACAAAACGTGCTTATGACAAGCACGAAATGTCATTAGACCGCGACTCCGTGACGCAGCAGTGTGCTGAAATGCATATCGGGGAACGGATCGCGGCCGCGCGAACGACCAAGCGCTGGTCGCAAGCTCGCCTAGCCGAGGCGATCAATCAGGCCCAAACCACCATTTCATCCTGGGAAAGGGGCCGCACCGAACCAGGTCGCGACGATGTTGAAAGAGTTGCCGCCGCGCTAGGCCTGAGTCCGTCCGACCTAGAGCCAGCGTCCAGCAGCGAGTCGACCGTTCCTGTCGTGGGCTATGTCCAAGCTGGCGCCGAAGCCGTCTTGTTCTCGGCAGGCCAGGGACCTTTTGACTACGTGCCAGCACCGCCAGGGTCGACAGCTCAGACTGTCGCAGTTGAGATTCGAGGCGAGAGCCTTGGCCCAATCTTCTCGGAATGGCTGGTGTTCTATGACGACGTCAGGTCGCCCGTAACCCCGGATCTGTATGGCAAACTGTGCGTGGTCGGCCTGCCCGATGGCCGTATTCTCGTGAAGCAAGTTAAGCCCAGCAAGACCAGCGGGCTCTACCATCTCATGTCGCAAACGGAAGGCTCGCTGCTTGATCAGGAGATCCTATGGGCGGCGAAGGTCAAGAATATGAGCCCCCGCTAGGAGACTGGTCTCAGCGCCCGCCCAGACCGTAGAGTCCCACACTCTGCGCATACAGAAGCGCCAAGCCCGCCAAGGCGAGAACCGCAATAACGCCTAGAGCAGCGGCAGCGCCCAATCGAAAGGCGTAGAAGCTACCCCGTCGCTTAAGGCGACGGGTTGCGCGCGGTGCCTCTAAGGCCCCGCCTGCTCTTGGCTCTCCCTGGTCGGCAACCGCCGCGCCGTCATCACCTTCCATCCGGCATCCCCAAAATCATCTTCACGGACCCTACCGCAGGGGTGCGCGAAAGGCGACGCTCGGCGTCGCTAGCACATTCAGCACAAAACGTGCTTGCGCCGCTCAGCACATTTTGTCATGGTCCGTTCGTCACCGCGACGGAGCCGGCCATGCGCCAACCCCATAAGCATCCCCCGAAGGCGAACGGCGTTCGCGTCCTCCCCCATCTCGACGCCGGCTGGGTGCTGGTGCTGATCGGCTTCGCCGTGGTGACAGTCGCTCAACGGGTCTTCGGCCTGTGAGCGCCCGTCAAGCCTCCCTCTTCGCCCAGCCCTCGGCGCGTGACCGCAAGCCGCTGCTGGCCCCGCACGCCACGGCCGAGGACCTGGCCCGCAAGCGCGACGTGTTCATGCTGCTGGTCCCGCCGCACGCCGCCCAGGCGGGCAGCGTCCTGCGCTGCAACACCCGGCCGTTCGATGCCCTGGACGCCTTCCTGCCGCGCATCGGACGCAACGCCTCGGCGCTGCAAGCCGTGCAGGGCGCCAATCCCGACGACATCGAAATCCGCCTGACGCCCAAGGCGGCCGGTGACGGCCCGCTACACCTGCTGGCCATCCTGGAAGGCCTGACGCTCGACGAGGCCCGCAAGGCCCTGACCAGGCTGCGGGAGCGCGGCCTGTGAGCCGCCGTCGCCGTGCCGGCTCGCTGCTGACCGACTTCGCCCGCGACGTGCTGGCGGTCGCCGGCTTCTCCGTTCTCAGCGGCCTCGCTGTGATCGCCCTCTTCTACCTCAGCTGAAAGGACCCCCGGCCATGGTGCCGTTTACCGACGTGCTCGCTCAGATCCGCAAAGGCGCGGTCACAGAGGAGCTGAACAAGGCGCTCCTCGCCGTCAATGAGGCGGTCATCGCCACGGGCAAGAAGGGCGAACTGACCCTGAAGCTCGAAATCAAGCCGATGAAGGGCAACCGCGCCCAGGTCACGGTGGCCGCCGCCATCGGCGTCAAGACCCCGAAGGAAGAGCTGCCCGAGGGCATCTTCTTCCTCACCAACGACGGCGACCTGGTCCGCAACGACCCCGACCAGCAAGAGCTGTTCAAGGCCGTTCCGCCGACCGCCAACACCGATCGTCCGTACACGCCGCCCGTGCGCGGCGCCGGCTGATCACGGACACCTAGCCCATCCCTTCAACCGCAGCAGAAAGACCACTCATGGACTTCGATACCACTACTGAGGCGGGCCAAGTCGCCGCCCTCACCAAGGCGGCCCTGGCGGGCGCTGCCCAGATCGTGGCCGGCCCGGATGGCCGTCAGTTCCTCGTGACGCCCGACGGCTACTCGTCGTCGGACATCACCCCGCTCAACGGCCTCAAGACCCTGAAGCCCGACACCACGCGCCAGCAGGTCACGCTGCAATCGCTGGACTCGCTGGGCGAATACGGCCGCAAGTTCCGCACCGACACCACGACCCTGTTCGGCGACGTCGACAGCAACACCATCGTCGCAGCCATCGACTATCACGGCCCGACCGAAGCCGCGCTTATCGCCCACGTCGCGACCCTGAAACTGCCGTTCTCGGTCGAGTGGAGCGTCTGGACGGCCATCGACAACAAGCTGATGGACCAGCTGGAGTTCGCGCGGTTCATTGAAGAGAACGCGACCGACGTCCTGGCTCCCTCGGGCGCCGATCTGTTGGAAGTGGTGCAGGACATGCAGCACGTCACCCGCGCCAACTTCAAAGGCGCGGTGCGCACCGCCAGCGACAACGTCAATTTCGACTATACCGAGGAAACCGACGTCGGTACCCGCTCCGGCGGCGTCGAGGTGCCCAAGCGTTTCCTGCTGAGCATCCCGGTCTACTTCGGCGACAGCCCGGTCGAACTGTACGCCAACCTCCGCCACCGCGTGCAGGACGGCAAGCTGCTGCTGGGCGTGGCCCTGCACCGCAAGGAACATGTTCGGCAGGCGGTGTTCCAGCAGCACTTGCTGACCGCCGCCGACCGCATCGACTGCCTCGCCGTGTTCGGCAAGTTCACCGGCCGCAGCGCCTAAGCTTACCCACTACCCCGGCCCAGGTGGCCGCGCCCGGCTGGCATGGGGCCGCCGGGCGCAACCCCTCCCCAAATTCAGGATACCGAGTCGATGAACGCCCTGACTCCGCTTGCCGTCTCCGCCGAACCCCTGCTGCGCGCCATCCAGGCCGGCGGCTTCACCGACAACAGCGACCTCGCGCGGAAGGCTGGCCGCCTGCCCGGCAACATGACCCGCGACCTGACCTCGCTGGAGAAGGATGGGCTGATCACCCGCAACCCCGTGGCCATGACGACCGCCGGCCTGGCCGCGCTCGAAGCCCTCGATCGCGCCAACGGCCTGACCCCGGTGGCCGTCGATGCGAACGCCGTTCGCCCGCCCGAGGGTCACGCCTATCTGTTCCATCGTCAGGTCCGCATCGGCGCGTTCAACCCGCGCAAGAAGTTCGACAAGGCCGCGCTCGAAGAGCTGTCGGCCGACATCGCCGAACGCGGCCTGAAGACCAATCTCGAAGTCCGCGAGGCCGACGCCGATCCCGACGCCGAGGGATTGCCGATCCACCAACTGGTGGCTGGCGAACGCCGCTGGCGCGCCATCGGCCTAGCCATCGAGCGCGGCGACCTCGACCGCGACTTTCCCATCCTGGTCAAGGTCGAGGCCATCGACGACGCCGCCCACGAAATCGGCGCCCTGCTGGAGAACCTGCAACGCGAAGACCTGACCCCGCTCGAAGAGGCCGAAGCCTTCGAACGGATCATGAAGCGCAACGGCTGGAACACGGCCCAGATGGCCGAGAAGGCCAAGCGCAAGTCGCGCGAATTCGTCCAGCAGCGCCTGCGGTTGCTCAAGCTGACCGACGCCGAGAAGCGCCAGATGGACCAGGGCCAGCTGACGGTGCACGAAGCGCTCAAGCGCATCGCGGCCCGGCCCAAGCCCCTGGAGCTGACGCCCGCCGAGGCCTTGATGTTGGGCGAGGTGGTCGCCCATATCGGCCGCAACGACGAGGGCTCATCGGCTATCAGCTGGTGGCAAGAGGCCGACTGCGCCGCCGAGGCCACCGCCGACACCCTGGCCCAGGCCCTCCAAGGGCGCGGCCTGCTGTCAATCGAAGGCCCCACGGCCTGGCAATTCCATCATCGCGTAAAGCTGGGAAGTCATGAGGCGTGGTCGCAGATCGGCGCGGCCATTCCTGGGATCATGGCCCCGAACGGCCGCGCCTCGGCGCTTCTCGCCCTGCGCGCCGCCGCCGTCGGCGCGGACCTCGCCGAACAGGCCGACACCGAGGGCCGCTATCTCACGCCGTGGCTCAACGGCCCGTTCGAGCTGACGCCGGAAGGCAAGGCGTTCGCCGACGCCAAGGCGGCGCAGGACGCGGCCGAGGAAGCCGAAGCCGCCGCGCAGCGAGAAGCCCGCGAACGCGAGGCGGCCGAACGACGCGAGAAGATCGAGGCCGACAAGGCCCAGGCCCAGGCCTTCCTGAGCGCCGTGCGCAACTTCGAATTCCGGGCCAACGTCGCCCTCGCCGACGGCCTGGCCTTCAACTTCTCCGCCGAGCTGTCGACGGTCATGGAAGGCTTCGGCTTCAAGGGGCCGTTCACGGTCGGCCTCGACGGCGACAGTCTCGTCCTCAACGACGCCGACGGCAAGCTGCTGGCCTGGGCTCCCGGCCCCGGCTTCGAAGCGCTCCGCCGCGTCCAGGCCCTGGCCCTCAACCACGCCCTCGGCGCGCCGCTGTTCACTGGCCCCGACCTCAAGGCCATCGACGACGGCGCCGAGGCGATGCCCGACGAACTGGACGACGGCGACGACCTCGAAGACGAGCCCGACGAAGACGCCGAGGACGACGAGTCCTGATGCCGCGCACCGCCCCCAACCCCTGGGCGCCCAGCGCCCAGGACCTCGCCCGCCACGGTCAGTTCGTGGCCCACGCCCTCGCCAGCTTCCGGAGACCCCGCATGGCCATCACCGCCCGTTTCGCCCTCGTCCGCAAACCCACTGACCCGCACAGCCGGCCGGTGCTGCTGGCCACCCTCGCCGACCTGGTCGCGACCATCCACCGCGACCGCAAGGGCGGCGCCCTGCAGATGTTCGACGCCGAAATCCACGTGTTCGGCGACGACGAGCCGCGCCAGGGCGTGTCGCTCTTCGCGATCGACGATGGCGAGCAATCGCGGTTCCTGGGCTGGGCCTATCTTGAAGGCCGAGGCGTCACCGCCCTGCGCCGCGCCCTCGACGTCGCGCGCCCCGACGTGCCGACCATCGGCATGGCGGCCTAGCCGTGAGCCTCGCGCACACACTCGCGGCGGCGGCCCTCGCCTTCCTCGCTGCCGGAGTCCTGGCGGCGTTCTGGTGCGTGTGCGGAACCCTCGTCCTGGACTTTCAGAAGGACGAGGCCGTCGCCGTCGGCCGTCGGCTGGGCTGGGCCGACGCCGTCAAGGTGGCCACCGCCCCTTTCTACCTCGCCCGTCTGCTCTCCCTTCCCACGCCCGAGGACGACTGAAATGTCCGCCAAACTGAACTTGTCGGCCATGCCCGAGACCGACGCCCTGACCGTCGTCGCCTCGTGGCTCGAAGCGTGCGCCCAGCACATCGACCTGGACCGCTATGGCTTGCCGGCTGCGCCGTTCAATTTCGAACACGCCTGGCCCCTGGTGCTGGCCATCGCCCAGCCGGATCGGCTGTACGCCCACCACATGAACATTCCCCAGCTGGGCCTGCACCGCGACACCCTGGAACTGGTCGCCAGCTTCGCCCGCGCCTTGGCCACCAAGCTGCGCGCGTCGGAGATCAAGTACGGCTGGAATCTGGAGTGGAAGACGCGGGATTGGGAACACGAGTGCCGGCACGAGCTGTCGGCTCACGTGGCCAAAGGCGACCCGCTCGACGTGGCCGCGTACGCGGCGTTCTGCTGGTCGCGCGGCTGGACGACCGCGCCGCCGCGCGAGGGCCGCCTGTCGCGCGCCGACGAGGACGAGGCGCAGGCTCAGGCTAGCGCATGGACTCCGGTCGCCATCTGGCCAGATCGGGATGAGCCGATCATCGCCGCGACCGACGACGGCCGGCGGATGATCTGGGCGCCCGCCTCGCTCAAGTTCGCCATGTCGGCCGCCACGCCGCGCCACCTGCAGTTCCCGGCCACCCATTGGATGTACCTGTCCGCGCTGCCGGCGGTGCCGCAATGAGCAAGGCTGACTACGTCCGGTCTCAGGGCCAGACCCGCGACCATCATTGCCACTGGCCGGGCTGCACCCGCCAGGTTCCGCCCGCCATGTGGGGGTGTCGTCCGCATTGGTACCGCCTGCCGGCCGAACTGCGTCGCCGGATTTGGCGCTGCTATCAGCCGGGCCAAGAGATCAGCGGCCGACCGTCGGCCGACTACGTGACCGTGGCCCGCGAGGCGCAAGCGTGGATCGCGGGTTACGAGGCTAACAACCGGCCTCAGCCCCCCGCGCGGGACTTGCTGACCCTCGCGGCTGAAATCGACCGGGAAGGGGCGTGGTCCAACGCCGACGGTCAGAATTCGTGGGCTCATGCCGACGGGCGGGATGATTGACATGCCCATCCGTCCTGAGAACCGCGCGCGCTACCCCAGCGATTGGAAGGCGATCAGCGTGGAAGTCCGCGCCCGCGCCGGCAACCGATGCGAAGGTTCGCCCGCCTATCCCGACTGCCGCGCCTGGAACGGCGAGGAACACCCCGTCACGCTCTCGCGCGTGGTGCTGACGGTCGCCCACCTGGACCACGTTCCAGAGAACGTCGGCACGCCCGGCGACCGGCCGAACCTCAAGGCCTGGTGTCAGCGATGCCACCTGACCTATGACGCCGCTCACCACGCCCAGACCCGGCGCGAGACGCGGCGTAAGGCGCTGGCCGGGCCGACGCCCGACCTGTTCGAGATCCAGGAAACCGACCCCGTCAAGCCCGACTATCGGCCGGGCGACGAGGTCGTGCTGTTCGTGGAGGCGGCATGAAAGTCCTCGTCGCCTGCGAATACTCCGGAACCGTTCGAAACGCCTTCAACGACCGTGGCCATGACGCATGGTCGTGCGATCTTCTGCCGAGCGACGATGGCAGCAACCGCCACATCAGGGGCGACGCGCGCGACTTTCTGAACGACGGCTGGGATATGCTGGTGGTGGCCCACCCCCCATGCACCAGGCTCTGTAACTCCGGCATCTGCTGGCTGACCAACCCGCCGAAGGGAAAGACCGTCGCGGAAATGTGGGCGGCCCTGGACGCCGCCGCCGACCTGTTCTCGGCATTCTGGACGGCGCCCATACACCGGATCGCCATCGAAAATCCGATCATGCATCGGCATGCCAAGGCGCGAATTGCCCGCTATGAGGACCCCGCTCAGACGGTCATGCCTTGGCAGTTCGGCGACCCGGTGCAGAAGAAGGTATGCCTTTGGCTGAAGAACCTTCCCGGTCTCCAGCCAACCAACCCTGTCGAACTGCCGAAGCCGAAGTTCTGCGTTCGCAAGACCGGCCCTCGCGCCGGCAAGCCCTACAACTATTATTTCCACCAGGGCAAAACCGGTCATGAGCGCTCGCGCTTCTTCCCCGGTATCGCCGCCGCGATGGCCGATCAGTGGGGCGGCCTGGACGCCGAATTCGAGCGGATCGCCGCATGACCGACCTCGGCCCCATCACCGAGGCCCGCTTCGCCGAGGTCTTCGCCAAGGGCGCCTTGGCGACAAGTTCGGACGCCGCGTCGCTGCTGGGACTTGACGTCCGCACCCTTCGGTCTCTCAGTGACGCCCTTATCATCCGGGCGGCGCTGGTCGGCTCGACGCGTCGCTATCGCGAGGCCGACCTCCGCCACTACCTGACCGAAGGACCCTCGGGGCAATGTCTGTCTACAAGCCCGCGAAAAGCCGTTTCTATGCCTACGACTTCCAGTTCAAAGGTCGTCGCTTTCACGGCTCTACCGGGATGGAAACCCTCCGGAAAGCCGAGGCGTTCGAGCGCAAGGAGCGCGAAAGGGTCGCGCTCGGGCTCCCCGCCGCAAGCGACCGCCTGACGCTCGACGCCGCCGCCGGCCGCTGGTGGCAAGAGGTCGGCCAGCATCGCGACTCCGCGCGGATCATCTTCCACCGGCTCGCCATCATGATCCGCCTGATTGGTCCACAGACGCCGCTCGAAGAGATCAGCACCAAGACAATCGCCAGCGCGATCGAACGCCGCCGTGGCGAGACCTATGCGCGGGGCTTCGACGTGCCCGCTCAGGCCGGCGCCCCGGCCCGCAAGGCCCAGCGCTACGCCCTGTCCAACGACACGGTGAACAGCGACATCATCAAGCGCATCCGCCCCATCCTGAACCGCGCCGAGAACGTTTGGCAGGTGAAGGGCCTGCAAAAGATCGACTGGAAAACCCTCGCCCTACCGGAGGCCGAGACCGATATCCGGCACTTCTCCGACCCGTATCAACAGGCCTGGGCCGACGCCTGCGGCCCCACCGAGCGCTTCGCCCTCGAACTGCTGATGGCCTACGGCCTGCGCTTCGGCGAGCTGTTCTTTCGCCCCTCCGCCTACCTGCCCGACACGCCGCGCGGCCCCAGCGTTGCCATCAACAAACGCAAGGGCGGCAAGCCGATGCTGATGCCGCTGCGCCTGGTGGACGCCCGCCAGATCGCGGCCCGCGCCGGCATCGCCCAGGCGGCGGACCTCGATAGCATCTGGATTGAGCGCGACGAGCGCGGCGAACTGGTGACGGTCTCCTACGCCGCCATGCAGAGCCGCCTGCGCAAGGCCGCCGAGCGTGCCGGCGTAGATCACGACCGCCTCATTCACAGCATTCGCCACCACGTCGGGACCGACTTCCTGGCCATGACCGGCGACCTAGCGGCGACCAAGGATCTGCTGGGCCATTCCGATATCAAGTCGACGTTGGTCTATGCCCACGCTCTGAATTCAGGACTGCGGGACGCCATCAACTCCCGGAAAAGTCCCGCTGCGCAGTCCAGCGATGACGCGTTCGTTGCGCCAAACCGGCAACGCCGAAAAGCCAAATAGGAGGCCGAAATGGCCGATAACGCACCTACGCAGCAAGCCGTTGACCAGTGGGAGCGCGACCGCCGCGCGCGTTCGAAGTTACTGGAACGGATACGGGCGGGAGAGTTCAACACCGGCGAGGGCGCCCGCGACACTACGAGCGACGACGTCGCGCGGCACGAGGGCGCGATAGCTGAATGGCAAGCCTTGATCGATAAGGCAGCTGACGAGTACGCCGTCTTCCCAAGCGATCCACTCCCGGAATAGTCCCGGAGCTGAGAACCTCTGAGGCAAGTTTTTCCCGTTAAAACAAGGGTGTAAGAAGGTCTAACCTCGCCCTCCGAAGGCAAAGGTCACACGTTCGAATCGTGTCGGGTGCGCCACTTCGGTTTAAGGATGCGAACGCCGAGAACCGCCGATTGTTCGCCTGCCGAGGCGGCCAAGGTTCTCAGCAAATCGGTCCTATTTCCCATGATCCGCATCTCGTTTGGCGAGATGACTTCCACGCGCTGAGCTACCGCGCGAACATGCTCGCGACGGTATTTGCCGTCTTCGTCGCGTAGCCGCTCCTTCGTCGCCTCGGCGACCCGTCGTACGGAAACACACGTCATTGCGTCCCGCCCAGCGTCCACGCTCGGCTCAGGTCGCCGCCGCTGCGGTTCGGCCTGGGAGATGAGCGATCGGCGGTCAGACGCCCGAAGGTAAAAGTCCTCGGTCAAGCTGCGATCCTCAAACGAATTGAGAGCGCGTGCGAGACAACGAGAGCGGGTATCTGTTAGAAGCTTGAGCATCGGACTCGGTGGGGATTTTGATGCGATTGGTGTTGAGCGCGGTGGCCGGCGCGACGTTGGTCGCCGTGCCGATCGGAGCGTTGGCGGCCGGCCAGGCGGGGCCGGCCCAGCCGGGTATGAGGGCGGGCGCAGCAATCAATCGGCCAACGAAGCTGGCGCGCCGCTGCGTGGCGGCGTTTTCTGGCCGCCGGGTGCTGGGCGAGGGCGGCGCGCTCACTCAAGCCGGCACGGCGTCCTCGGCGATCACCGTGGTCGTCGAGACCGAGTACTACGATTAAGGGCGGGGGCTCCACCATGAAGATTTCAATGTTCTCGTCGCGCGTTCGCGCGTGCCTTGCCGCCTCCGCCATCTCGCTGTGCGCAGCCTCGATCCTGTCGGTTCGCGCCGTCCAGGCACAGGAGACCGCGCCTCCGGTGGTCGAGGCTCCGCCAGCCGACAGCCAGGCGGCGCAGAAGGGCGACGGCGACGCCGCCCGGGCGACCTCGGCCAAGGCCAATATCGCCGCACCAGTGACCAATGTGCAGGTCGAACCCGATCCGACCGACGGCGTGGGTCACCCGGCGGAGCTTCGGCCGCCGGTCTATTCGGCCACCGATTCGGTCGGGGTGAACCTGATCACCGGCGGCTATTCGGTGAGCGAGACGGTCAACAGCATCGGCGGCGCGGGGGCCCGCGGCCTGGCCAGCACCAACAACTATTTCGACACGACGACGCGATCGTCGCCGACCTCCTATCTCCAGCTTTCCGACGATGGTCACTACGTTTTCACCAACATCGTCCTGGAAGGCGAGAGCCTGACCTTTCGGAACGGTTCCATTCGAGTGGGCGAAACCACTGGCACCCTCAATTCCTCGGGTTCGGAGATCGTCTACACCGGGGCCGACGGCCGGGTGGCGACCTTCGAAAAGCGCGTCTGGAGCAGCAACAACCCCACGCCGATCGGCCTGATCACCAGCCTGACCTATCCGACTGGTGAAAAGCTGACCTTCAGCCGCACGACCGGATTCGACCCGCACATGAAGGTCGAGAGCAGCCTGGGCTACGCCATGGTCGGGTCCAGCGGGGGCGCGTTCTCGCCCTATGTGGCGCCGGTTACGGCCAACCTAAAGAACGGCGGCTGCGACGCGACTCAATGCTCGGGCCCGACCTATGCCGACGAGATCACTCGGGGGCGCGGCCTGACGGGCTCCGTCAGCGCGCCGGTCGGCGCGCCGTTCACCATCACCTTCCGCAACGCGACGGGAGACAACCAGCGCACCTACGTCGTCGACACCACGACCGACGACGGCAAGATGCGGGTGACCTCGTTCACCGACGGCGTTTCGACCTGGACCTACAGCTACAACTACGTTGTCGACACCTGGTCGTCGGTCGGGACCCAATATCTCCCCACCGACGGTCTCTTGACGACCACGGCAACCGATCCCTTGGGCAAGAAGCGGATCGTCGTGTCGCGCACCTCCAACGGCCACGTGATCAGCGACACCGACAGCGAAGGGCGAGTAACGACCTACCAATATATCGGCGACGATCAGGGCAAGCCGGGCGCGGGCAAGATCCAGCAAGTCACCCTGCCGGAGGGTGACCGTTTCTGGTACGTGATGGACGGCAACCTGAACGTCACAGCTAAATGGCATATCCCCAAGGGGACTCCGGCGGGCGTGAACCCGGAGGCGACGACGATTGCCGGGGCGGTCGTCGAGCGGGCCGGCTACAGCTGCCGGCCCACCTTCGCCGGCGGCCAGAACTGCAAGTCGCCCGATTGGACGCGGGACGCGCGCGGCAATCAGACCGACTACGGCTACGACTCCGTCACGGGCGAGCTCTCCAGCGTCACCCAGCCGACGGCGCCCAACACCAAGCGGCCGCAGATCCGCTTTGAGTACGGCACGTTCACCGCGCGCTACATCGTCAATGGCGCCTGGGTGACGGGCGCGCCGGTCAGGCGCGTTACCAAGATGTCCGCCTGTGCGACGGGCGAGGCTCCCGCCTGCGTGGGCACGGCCGACGAGACGGTCACCCAATACGCCTACGAGGACGGCAGCCAACCCAACAACGTGCGGCTGGTCTCCAAGACCGTCCGGGCGGGCGACAACTCGCTGTCGGCCACCACCACCTACGCCTACAACGACCGCGGCGACGTGACCGTGGTCGACGGGCCGCTGGCGGGGACGAGCGACGTCGTCCAGTCCTACTATGACGACTCCCGCTGGGAGATCGGCCAGGTCACGCCCGATCCGGACGGTTCAGGCCCGCTGCTCTATCGCGCCAGCAAGACCGACTATCGCGCCGACGGCCAGGTCTCGACGGCCTATGTGGGCACGGTGACCAGCCCCAGCCTGTTCCCCTCGGGCTTCCAGAACCTGACGCGGACGGTCAACGACTTCGACGCCCAGGCGCGAGTCGTCCTCAAGACCACCTACGGCACGGACGGTTCGGCGGTGGCGCAAAGCGCCTACGGTTTCGACATCCTGGGCCGTCTGACCTGCTCGACCGTGCGGATGAACCCGGCCGCCTTCGGCTCGACGCCGGACGCCTGCATCTTGGGGGCCCAGGGCGCGGACGGCCCCGACCGGATCACCTACAGCGAATACGACACCATCGGTCGCCTGACCAAGGTGACCTCGGGCTACGGCGTTGATCCCCGCGTCGAGAAGGCCGTGACCTACACGGCCAACAGCCAGGAACAGACGGTCGCCGACGGCAAGGGCAACCTGACGACCTACGAGTACGACGGCTTGGACCGGCTGGCCAAGGTTCGCTATCCCAACGCCTCGGGCGGCGGATCCTCGACCACCGACTATGACGGCTACTGCTACGATGAGGCCGGCAATCGCAAGACCTGGCGGCGCCGCGACTCCACCGCCGCTCTCGACTGCTCGGTCGTCACCTTCACCTATGACGCCCTGAACCGGGTCCAGAACGGGCTGCGCGGCGAGGCCTACGGCTACGACAATCTGGGCCGGCGGACCTCGGCGACCTATGGCGGCGGCGCGACCACGGCGACCTATGACGCCCTGGGCCGGATGACCGGCGAGACCACCAACGGCCTGACCATGTCGTATGAGTACGACCCGGCTGGCCGCCGCACCAAGATCACCTGGCCGGACAGCGCTCCGGCCTTTTACGTCACCTACGGCTACGATGCGTCGGGGGCGATGACCGGGATCTACGAACAGGGCGTCACCCGGATCGCGGCCTACGCCTATGACGATCTGGGTCGCCGCGACTACGCCTGGCAAGGCGTCGGCGCTCAGGCCGTCTCCGAAGACTACGGCTATGACGCCGCGTCCCGGCTTTCGAGCCTGGTGCTCGACCAGGCCGGAACGGCCCAGGACCAGACCTGGACCTTCGCCTACAACGCCGCCGGCCAGATCAAGACCCGCACCGCCACGAACAGCCTCTACGAGTGGAGCGGGAGCCAGTCCAGCAAGGCCTACACCGTCAACGGCCTGAACCAGTACGCCACGGTGGCGGGGACGGCGGTCGCCTATGACGGCCGCGGCAACCTGCGCAACGACGGCGCCACGGCCTACGGCTACGACCTGCTCAACAACCTGACCTCGGCCGGAACGGCCGGCCTGGTCTACGAGCCTATGGGCCGCCTGTGGTCGGTGGCCAGCGGCGGGGCCGCGACGCGGTTCCTCTATTCGGGTTCGGACCTAGTGGCCGAGTACAACGGCGCGACCCTGCTGCGCCGCTACGTGCCCGGCCCCGGGACCGATGCGCCGGTCGCCTGGTACGAGGGCGCCGGCGTCGCCGACCGCCGCTGGCTGCTGGCCGATCCGCAAGGCTCGATCGTGGCGGTGGCCAACGCCGCGGGCGTCGCCGCCTGGACCAACACCTATGACGAATACGGCGTCCCCGCCGCCGGCAATGTCGGCCGTTTCCAATACACCGGCCAGATCTGGCTGCCGGAGGCGGGGCTGTACCACTACAAGGCCCGGGCCTATTCTCCCACCCTGGGGCGGTTTCTACAAACCGACCCCTCGGGCTACAATGCAGGTCTCAACTGGTACGCCTACGTTGGCAATGACCCGCTGAATCGGACCGATCCCACCGGGCTGCGCCCCTACACGAAGGGCGAACTCAGTCTCCTGAGATCGATATTCGGTTCGAATGTGCCATATAGTAAGGTCGATATTAAATCTGGTTCTGGTCTTAATTTGATAGCGAAGGCTGCCTTTGCTGGTGGCACACCGGCTATTACTCTTGGTCATACAATTTATGTCAGGCCAAATTATTACAGTGCAGATATGTCGGTTGATAATGGAAGCTTGCCGATGAATCCGCGAGAATTAATTTCTCATGAAACCACACATATTTGGCAGTATAAGAACGTTATTGGCTTCCTGCTTGGCCCCACGAAGATTGCGGAAGACTCCTTGGGTATGCAGTCAAAAGGGTTAGACCCATACGATATACAGAGTGTGACCGGGGAAACGGATTTCGGCTCGCTGCATTATGAGCAGCAAGCTCAAGTCGTGGGGGACTCTGTGGCGAAAAGGGACTCTGGGGATGCTCCGAGGGCGACAGAACTAGAACATGTGCGCAGTTGTCTGCGCGCTGAGGACCAGGGGGGGTGTTCAGCGAAATGATCTTACGGTCGATGAGGGCAAACGTTTTGAAATCAATGTGCGGTGTTGTGAGTTGGTCGTTGCTTGCGATGACCTTCTTGGCGTTGTCTGGGTGCGAGCGCGGTGTTGACGTGAAAATATCTGGACATTCCGGACGCCCGATATTTTCCTTCGAAAATAACCAATTGTTTTCAAGTAAACTGCCATGCTTTACCTCGATAAGTGTAAGGCGAGCATTCGTTGATCGGGCCGAGGTTGTTTGGTCTATTTCTTCGGCCCCAAAGTGCATAACTCTATCGAGTTTAGAATATGGAAGGCTTCCGAATGGTTTCCGTGTTTTGATTCCGGCGAATAATCTCGATGAAAATCAAGACTATTTGGTTCGCGCATCTGGTGATGGTTGGGCTGGTGGGGGTGTCTTTAGATATAGAGATGGAAGTTATACGTTTGTGAGCAAGTGATTTTTGCGATATGCGAAAGAACATCCTCTGAACTCAACCCGTTGGAGATGGGTGAGGCCGCTGCCGAAATGGGCAACTGATCGAAGCGCGCTGTTTGTCACGATCGACCCCAATCTCAATCCGTTGGTCGACGTGCTGAATGGTGCCTGTAATTTTCTGCTCCGATTGCTCGCTACGGCGCCCCGTGGTGGCGCGCTCCGCGAGCGGCTCTGTTAGCGCCGTGGCTTTGTCGATAATCAGTCGATGAAGTGTAATTATCTGTACAGATGTTATCGATAATCCGTAATTTTATGTAATTATCTGTCATGTCGCTGGCGTTTCCGCTCGCGTGCCGCGATCGGTTGGTTATGGACCCCCTTAAGAGGGTTTTTTGGCGGTCAAATCAGCGCCAAAATCCCCTTAAATCGGCACTACACCATACGCACCTCTCGGTGCTCGTAACGCTTTGACTTCTCTATACTAATCGGAACGCCGATTTTTAAGGGCGCTACTCGGCAGGTGTTGTCAGCCTAACCGCGCCATCGTGTGTCCCGGGCTAGACGCAGCCTGACGAGGCGGGCAGGGAGCGCGCCATGCGCGCCTTGTCCTTCAAACGTCATCGGTTCCCAGCGGAGGTCATCCGCCACGCGGTGTGGCTCTACTTTCGCTTCACCCTGAGCTTCCGCGACGTCGAGGAACTGCTGGCCCAACGTGGGATCGAGGTCAGCTACGAGACCATTCGTTGCTGGACGATCAAGTTTGGCCCGCGGATCGCCAGGAACTTGAAACGACAGCGGCCCAAGCCCTCGCCACGATGGCATCTGGACGAGATGGTCTGTTCGGTCGGCGGACGCCGTACGTACCTGTGGCGCGCCGTTGACGACGAGGGCGAGGTTCTTGATCTCGTGATGCAGCGTCGGCGTGATACGAACGCCGCCCTGAAACTGCTCAAGCGTCTGCTGCGAAATCAGCCCATTGGGCCCGAATCCATCACGACAGACGGCCTTGGCTCCTATGCCGCCGCTCTGAAGGAGCTGGAGTTGACCGACCTCCACCGTCCCGGTCGATTACGCGAGAACAATCGGGCGGAAAACTCACACCTGCCGATCCGCCGCCGAGAACGGAAGATGCAAGGGTTCAAGTCCCAGGCCTCCGCCCAGCGTTTCCTCACTACCCACGCGGCGGTCTACAATACTTTCTACACCCAACTTCACTTGATCCGCCGCCAAACCCTTCGCCAATTCCGCGGCGAAGCCATGCGCATCTGGGACGCAGCAGCCGCGGTCTGAGACAGAGTCGTCAGACGATGATCGCTGACCGTGGCTCTAACCTGACAACGCCTTCTCGACTTGGGTGTATATAGCGACCGTCCATGGCGCGCCGTCGATGACGAGGGAGGTCCTCGTCGCAGCAATTCGGCCGGCGATGTAACAGCCCACGCCCGGTAGCCACATGGATCGAACACGTTACACGATCTTGCCCCGTTGGCTTGGATGGCTAGAATTCAGCATGCTTGATCTTGACGGCAACGATGAAACGCTTCTCGCGATCGGAGGCGAGACCGAAAGCCAAGGCTTCCTGAACGCCGACCAACGCCAAGGCGCGACGGTGAATGGCAAGCCCAGCCTGACCATCGCTCAGGCGGGCCTGCACTTGGTTGGCGGCGAGCCCGGCTGGTCCAGCGCCTTGGGCGTCGCGTTCACCGTCACCTACGCCTTTCGCTCGACCGCGCCGGCGCCGATGCCCGAGGACACCGGCGGCTTCACACGCTTCAACGCCGTCCAGATCGCACAGGCCGAATACGCCCTGCAGGCCTGGAGCGACGTGGCCAACATCACGTTCACGCGGGTGGGCAGCGGCGCCAGCGGCGATCAGGCCTATTCGAACAACGCCGCGATCCTGTTCGCCAACTACGCCACCGGCCAGGACGGCGCGGCCGCGTTCGCCAACTATCCGGGCGACACCGCCGCCTCCTCGGCGTCTGGCGACGTCTGGGTGAACAGCACCTTGAACTACAACGCCAATCCAACCGTCGGAAAGTACGGCGCCCTGGTCCTGGTCCACGAGATCGGCCATGCGATAGGCCTGACTCATCCGGGCGACTACAACGCCGACGGCGGCGCCACGATCACCTACGCCAATGACGCCGAGTACTACGAGGACTCCACCCAGTACACGGTGATGAGTTATTTCGACGAGGACGTGACCGGGGCCAATTTCGGCGGCGCCTACGGCTCGGTTCCGATGCTGGACGATATTTCGGCGGCCCAGCAGGAGTACGGCGTCAATCTGTCGACCCGCACGGGCGACACCGTCTATGGATTCAACTCCACCGCCGGCCGGTCCTGGTTCTCGGCCACCAGCGCCTCATCGATGCTGATCTTCGCGGTATGGGATGCCGGCGGCGTCGATACGTTCGATTTTTCCGGATATGCCAACGTCCAGACGATCGACCTGAGGGCCGGCAACTTCTCCAGCGTTGGCGGACTGGTCGGCAACGTGGCGATCGCCGAGCATGCCGCCATCGAAAACGCGATCGGCGGCTCGAACGCCGACATCATCTTCGGCAACGCCCTGGACAACGTCATCCGCGGCGGGGCCGGCGCGGATCAGCTGTCCGGCGGCGGCGGCGAGGACGTGTTCCGCGGGACCTCCGCGGAGCTGGCGGGCGATACGATCCTCGACTTCGGGTTCGGCGACGTGATCGACATTCTCGACGTCAGCGAGACCGGTTTCACCTTTTCGCAGAACGGCGGCGTGGTCGCCTGGGGCGGCGGCGCGAGCCTGACCCTGGCGGGAAGCTCGACTGGCCAGTTGAGGGCGACGGCTGACGGCCAGGGCGGCGTGAGTTTGACGTTCCTGGCGCCCGTGATCCATGCGGCGAACCATTTCGACGTCGATTTCAACGGCGACGGATTCAGCGACCTGGCGTGGCGGCATGCCGACGGCGCGTTTTCGACCTGGACTCTTGGCTACCCCACGCCCGGCGCCCGTCTGGCGACCACGTCCAATGTCTTCGTGACCGGCGCTGTCGACAAGGGCTGGCGGCTCGAAGCAACGGAAGACTTCAACGGCGACCACGCCACCGACCTCCTGTGGCGCAACGCCAGCGGGACGTTCACGATCTGGAGCTCGACCGGCCAGGGGTTCGCACCCAACACCTTGGTGGATTCCTCGGTCTCCAGCGCCTGGACCCTGGCCGCCACCGGCGACTTCGACAACGACGGCAGGGCCGACCTGATATGGCAAGCCGGCGGGACCATCACCGAATGGCGCTCGACCGGGACGGGCTTCGAGCGGAACGTCGCGGTTCGTAATGGGGTCGATTCCGACCTGAAGCTGGTCGGCGCCGGAAACTTCGACCAGACCGCCGGAGACGAGTTGATCTGGCGCGACGCCGACGGCGCGTTCGCCATCTGGTCGGCGGCCACCGGCGCGCTGTCGCCAGCCAGTACGAACGCGTCGGTTTCCAGCGACTGGTCGTTAGCGGCCTTAGGCGACTTCAATGGCGATGGTCGGGACGACATCATTTGGCGCCATTCCAGCGGCGTCTTCACGGAGTGGCAGGCCGGAACCACCGTCGGTGACTTCACGCAGAACGTCTATGTCGATGGGGGGGTGGATCCGAGATGGACGATCGAAGGTGCGGGCGACTTCAACCATGACGGCTTGGACGACCTTCTATGGCGCAACCAAGACGGCGTGTTCACAATCTGGCAGTCGACGGGATCGAGCTTCACGCCGAACGTGCTCATCGATGGTTCGGTGGACACAAGTTGGTCGTTGGTCGGTTCGCACGGTGACTTCATTTGATCTGACGGGCGTCGTGGAGACACGATGCGCGGTTGCAGGGGTCGTGCTCGGGAGGCTGGCGCTCAATGTCCTCCACGAAGGTCGCTAGGTTCGTCATCTACGAAGCGCCGGCTTAAGTCCGCCATCCTCCCAGGCCGTCCGGTCCGTCTAGATCGCCAGCAGCCATTCATAGTTTTCCGCAGCATCCGTATCTGCGCGCCAAAAAACCCCCTTATAAAGCAATGTCTTGATGCCATATGTCGCCGGCCGCGACGAGGCGCGGAAAGGGAACAAATCGGGTCGTTCGGGACTCGAAGTCCCGGAATAGTCCCGGATAATATTCGGCCTTCGTTCTTGTCGAAGGAGGATTCGTAGTTCGACGGACTTACACAACCACATGCATAATGCGGAGGTGTTCTTCGAAAGCCTCCGGCCGGCCCACGCCGCGATCGAGCCCCAGCAGCATCCGTTTCGCCCGTTCAGGGTGGTGATCGTCCTGCGGGGCGGGGCTGATCGGCCTGATGACGGCGAGCCTGCTATCAGGCGTGACCGAACTAAAGCAGGCTGCACGAAACTGAACACTATCGCATAAATTTCAACTCGCCCTGGTTGCGCCGCTCCGAAGGCCACCATACGGTCAAGGTCCGTTGGGAATTCGAGTGGGGGCGTTTCAGTGGCTTTTGTGGTGCGGTCGCGCTTGGCGATCGCTTGGGCCTGGCTCGCCGCCGCGAGCCTGGCGTCCTCGTCGTCGGCCCAGGTCACGACGACCTACACCTACGACGACCAGGGTCAGGTCAAGACCGTCGTCCGGTCCGGCAACACCGTAGCCTACACCTATGACGCGGCGGGAAACCGCACCGCGGTGGGCGTCAGCTATCCGCCGCCGGGGGCGGCGGCCGGCTCGCTCAGCGTGCCGTTCGGCGGCTCGGCCAGCCTGGCCCTGCCGGTCTCGGGGCAGTTCACCGGCGCGGCCGTCGACACGGCGCCGACCAAGGGCTCGGTGTCGATCAGCGGCACGACCGCGACCTACACCGCCTCGGGATCCAACTATGGGACCGACAGCTTCACCTATCACGCGGTCGGACCGGGCGGGAACTCGGCGGTCCAGACCATCGGCGTCACCATCGCCAATCCGCCGGCGCCGGGCGCCAACAACGGAACGCTGAACGTCGCCTACAACAGCGCCGCCAGCCTGGCCGCCCCGGTCACGGGCGTGGCCACCGGCCTGGTCATCGACAGCAATCCGGCCAAGGGCTCGGTGTCGACCTCGGGAACGACCTTCACCTATACGGCGACCTGGCCCAACTACGGGGCCGACAGCTTCACCTATCACGCGACCGGGCCCGGCGGCGCCTCGCCGACCCGCACCATGAGCATCAACATCGCCAATGGCGCCGCGCCGGCCGCCAGCAACGGCTCGGCCTCAAGCGCCTACAACATGCCGGTGACCATCACCTATCCGGTCGGCGGCGACTACGCCGTCGCCGCCCTCGACAGCCAGCCGGCCCATGGCAGCGTCTCGGCGCCGACCTATGTCAATGGCGTTGGGAGCCAGTCGACCTACACGCCTCAGGCGGGCTGGATCGGGGCCGACAGTTGGACCTTCCACGGGACCAGCCCGTTCGGCAATTCGCCGTCGCGCACCTTCACCGTGACCACCGGCGCGCCGGCCGCGCCGACGGTCGCCAACACCGCGCTGAGCGCCGCCTACAACGGCAGCGGATCGGTCGCTCTGTCGCCCAGCGGCGTCTACAGCTCGCTGGCGGTGGCCAGCGGTCCGTCGCACGGTTCGGCCTCGATCTCGGGCACGACGGCGACCTATACGCCGACCAGCGGCTATTACGGCGCCGACAGCTTCACCTACACCGCCACCGGTCCCGGCGGGACCAGCGCGGCGGCGACCGTCAGCGTCAACGTGCCCCGGCCGCCGCCGCCCACGGCGCCGAATGTCTCGGTCAGCACGCCGTGGGGCACGCCCGCGACGATCACGCCGGCCGTCAGCGGCTACTACAACAGCCTGGCGATCAACAGCCAAGGGACCAAGGGCTCCGCGACCGTCAGCGGTTCGACCATCAGCTACATGCACCAGCCCGGCTATACCGGTCTGGACACCTTCACCTACACCGCCTCGGGTCCCGGGGGGACGAGCGCGCCCGGCACGATCACCGTCGACATCGTGGCGCCGCCGCCGCCGACGGCCGCGAACGTGTCGGCCAATGTCGCCTACAACACGGCTACGGATATCGCCTACGCCACCACCGGCGTCGTCAACAATGCGTCGATCTACGCCAACCCGGCCCATGGCACGGCGACCAATCACGGCTCGTACGCGACCTATCTGCCGAGCGCCGGTTATTCAGGCCCCGACAGCTTCCAGTACATCGTCAGCAATGCGGGCGGTTACAGCGGGGTCGCGACCGTGTCGGTCAACGTCGCCGCGCCGCCCGCGGCGCCGTCGCCAACGCCGCAGCCAGACGTAGAGGGGGTCTATTCACGCAACACCGTAGTGATTTCGCCGCTCGTCAACGACAGCGATCCCAGCGGCTACCCGCTGACGATCACCGGCGTCAGCTCCAACGGCGGGGGCTCGTGGTCGGTCATCAATGGCGGAACGCAGATCAGCTACAAGGCGCCCACGGTCGCCACCCGCTTCAACAAGATCGTCACCCTGACCTACACCGTCTCCAACGGACACGGAGGCAGCGCATCCTCGACGATCGAAGTCACCGTCGAAACCGAGTATTGGGGTGTTCAGCCATGATCCGCGCGTGTCTCCTCCGTCCGTTGCGCGGCCTGCTGCTGGCGAGCTTCTCGATCGTGGTCGGCCTTTGCGCCGGCCATGAAGCCCGCGCCCAGGCGGGACCGATCAAGCCGCCCGAGACCTACAACCCGATCGACGGCAACGGGGTGAACCTGCTGAGCGGCTCGATGACGGCGACGACGCCGACCGTCTCGATCGGCCCCAAGGGCGGGCTCAGCTATTCGCAGAGCTACGACTCAGGGTCGATCACGGCGTGGAGCGAAAGCACCAACGGCATGGTGGCCACTTCCACCTTGACCGGCGATCCCTGGTACACCGTCACCATGATGGGGCAGGCTTTCCCCTTCAAGCGAACCGGCGACACCTTCGCCGCCGTCGAGGGCAACACCGCCACCCTGGTCATGGGCGGCGGAACGTTCACGCTGACGCTGCTTGACGGCACGGTGGCGACCTACTCGACCGCCTACCCGACCTATGCCTTGGGCGTGGTCAACAACCTCGGTTCGATCGTCAAGATCGTGTCGCCCAACGGGCGCACGATCGACTTCACCTACGCCTTCATTCCGGACATCGACGTGGCGTATGGCGGGATCCGACTGCAATCCGTCAACAGCAGCGACGGCTATCAGCTTCACTACGACTACGCGGCGGATCTCGCCACCGGCCCATGGCGCAATGTGACCAAGGTCACGGCGCTCAACAACGCCATCGACGCCTGCGCGCCGACGGCGCTGGCCTGCACCTATTCGCGCACCTGGCCCAGCCTGACGTTCGCAAGCAGCGGCGCCACCAAAACCGTGACCGACGCGCTGGGTCGCGTGACGACGTACATCTTCACCAACGGCATTCTCACCGGCATCCGCCGGCCGGGCCGGGCCAGCGGCCAGGACGTGCTGGTCTACTACAACGGCGAAAGCCAGATGGTGGAGCAGGTCACCACCGACGCGGGGATCTACACCTACGCCATTCCCGACGCCTACAAGAACGGCTTCCCGGCCGCGCCGAACCAGACGATCACCAACAGCGCCACCACGGTCACCGACCCGCTGGGCCACACGCGCACCGTGACCAGCCGCTCGACCCTGGTCGATCTGGCGACCCATCACCGGGTTAGCCGGCTGCACACCGTCTCCAATGGCGTCGAGAACGCCACGCAATACGGCTATACCAATTTCCGCCTGTCCTCGATCTCGCGGCTGACGGACTACAACAGCACCAGCTACGGCTTCGACGCCCGCGGCAACATCACCACCGTTACGCAGGGCCCGAAGGTGAACTCGGGCGCGTCGCCGATCGTCGTCATGACCGCGACCTATCCGGCGACCTGCGACGCCAGCAATTTCCGGATCTGCAACCAGCCGACCACCGTCACCGACGCGCGCGGCGGCGTCACAGCCTACACCTACGACCCCGCGCACGGCGGCGTCCTGACCGCGACGTCGCCGTCGCCGACGGCCGGCGCGGTCCAGCCCCAGGTCCGCACGACCTACGCACCGTTCTACGCCTGGTACAAGAACGGGGCCGGCGCCCTCGTCCAGGACGCGCGGCCGATCTATCTGCCGACCGGAACCTCGCAATGCGCCACCCAGGGACCGGCCAACGGGGCGACGCCCGCGCCCTGCGTCGGCGCGGCCGACGAGATCAAGTCGACGATCGCCTACCAGGCCGGCGCCGCCTCGACGGCGAGCAACCTGCTGCCCGTGGCGATGTCGAGCGGCTCCGGCGATGGGGCGCTCACCGCCACGACCACGATGACCTATGGCCCCAACGGCGACGTCGAGACCGTGGACGGGCCGCTGGCGGGGGCGGCCGACGTCACGCGCAACTACTACAACGCCGATCGGGAGGTCATCGGGACGATCAACCCCGATCCGGACGGGGCCGGGGCCTTGCTCTACCGGGCCACCCGGACGACCTACGCCGACGACGGCCAGGTGACTTCGGTCGAGACCGGCACGGCCACCAACCAGTCCGACACCGGCATGGCGACCTTCTCGCCCCTGCGGAAGATGACCACCGGCTACGACGTCGCGGGCCGCAAGATCTCCGACAGTCTGGTGGTCGGCGGCGTGACCCAGGCCCTGACCCAGTACGCCTACGACGCGGCCAACCGCCTGATCTGCAGCACGGTCCGGATGAATCCGACGGCGACCCAGCCGGCTTCGGCCTGCACCCCGATCCTGGGCGGGGCCGACGGCAACGACCGCGTGACCTATACCGAGTACGACGCCGCCGATCGTGTGACCAAGATCACCAGCGGCTATGGCACGGATCCCGAACTGGGCGGAATTCGCGTCGAGAAGGTCGTCACCTACACCGGCAACGGCAAGGAACAGACGGTCGCCGACGGCAAGGGCAACCTGACCACCTACGAATACGACGCCTTCGACCGGCTGGTGAAGGAACGCTTCCCCGATCCGGCCTCGGCCGGGGTCAGCTCGACCGCCGACTACAACCAGTACGGCTACGACGCCGCCGGCAACCGCACCAGCTGGCGTCAGCGCGACAACGCGACCTACAGCTTCACCTACGACGCCCTGAACCGGGTCCAGAACGGGCTGCGCGGCGAGGCCTACGCCTATGACAACCTGGGTCGGCGGACCTCGGCGACCTATGGCGGCGGCGCGACCACGGCGACCTACGACGCCCTGGGCCGGATGACCGGCGAAGACACCTATGGCCACCCGCTGACCTACCAGTACGACCTGGCCGGCCGCCGAACGCGGATGACCTGGTGGGACGGGTTCTATGTTACCTACGACTATTACGCTTCGGGCGAGATCGCGAACATCTACGAGAACGGCGCGACCCGGATCTCGGCCTATGCCTATGATGATCTGGGGCGCCGGACCTATGGCTGGTCCGGCCTGGGCGCGCCGGCGGTCGCTCGCAGCTACGGCTATGACGCCGCCTCCCGGCTCGGAGCCATGTCCTTTGACCTGTCCGGCACGGCTCAGGACCAGACCTGGACCTTCGCCTATAACGCCGCCAACCAGGTCAAGACCCGTACGGCCGGCAACAGCCTCTACGAGTGGGGCGGGGCTCAAGCCAGCAAGGCCTACGGCGTCAACGGCCTGAACCAGCTGACCTCGGTGGCGGGAACGGCGATCAGCTATGGTCTGCGCGGCAATCTGGCCAGCGATGGCGGCCACGGCTACGCCTATGATGCGATGAGCAACCTGATCGGGGAAACCACCGCCGGCGTGACCCTGGCCTACGAGCCGACGGGACGGCTGTGGCGGGTTTCGACGAGCGCCGGGGCGACGGCCTTCATCTATTCCGGATCCGATCTGGTCGCCGAGCTGGACGGCGCGACGGGCGCGATCCAGCGCCGCTACGTGCCTGGTCCGGGAACCGACGCGCCGATCGCCTGGTACGAGGGCTCCGGCGTCGCCGATCGCCGCTGGCTGCTGGCCGACCCGCAGGGCTCCATCGTCGCGGTGACCAGCGCGGCGGGCGCGTCGATCGCCACCAACACCTATGACGAGTACGGCGTTCCCGCCGCCAGCAATGTCGGCCGCTTCCAATACACCGGCCAGATCTGGCTGCCGGAGGTGGGGCTGTACCACTACAAGGCCCGGGCCTATTCTCCGACCCTGGGGCGGTTTCTCCAAACCGACCCCATCGGGTACGGGGATGGGCTCAACTGGTACGCCTATGTCGATAATGACCCGCTGAATCGGAGCGATCCAACCGGACTTGAGCAGTGTCTCTTCTGTACGGTTTGGGAGGCTCCCGAAAGTGGATCTAAGGGGGCGAACCCAATCTGTGGTATGTGCCACACGCCAACCGCGACAAGTAACCCCGCCAACTCATCAATTGGTTGGAAAAGCAAGGCAAATCAAGCGCGTCGGGCCAAAGCTGACGCCGCTGCAGCAGCGCGTACGCGCAGAAAGGATCCATATTCTGTGACGGTGCAGATCCAAGGTCCAAAGATGAAAGATTATCCTGGTGGTATGTTGAGCAAAACTATTTCTCAGCAAAAACCAGTGACGGTTGGTCAAGTTGATAGCGCCATCATAGAATTGAATGAACGCTTAACCGCTCGAGATGCTATACACTTTGGCCCTGCGTCTACTGCTGCCATCGCGAAGGCTGGGAATATAGCTGCAGCCGGAGGGTATTCAGGGCCGTATAATTTCTCCACCTACACTGATGATTACCCCAATAGGGTAGATATACAGATAAATTCCGGTCACAATATTGTTTATTAACGAGTAATTGCCGGTGATGACATGAATATAGAATTTGAATTGAGATTGTCCGTTCGGGAGTATTTCCTGAAAATGGCCGAAAAACAACGAAGTGTAATTTGTCCTAGATATGATTGGGATGAATCAATATCGTTTGGCAGTGTCTATCATGAGCAGAAAGATTACCGGATAATCCACGTACATTTCGCCGATGATGCTGTTGCGCGTAAAGCTGAGTGGGATGTGGATTTTCATTTTTCCACGCTCGGTTTGTACGGCGAAATAGATCAACTATCTGTTCGGTTAAATGCATTGCCCAACGATTGGTCGCGCTTGTGGCAGCTTCGAGTAACTTGGCTCGATGGAGCGAAAGTCCGTGCGCGCTCTCGCGTGACGAAGCTTGCAAAAAGAATTGCCGGTGAGGGGAGGTAGGCGCTTAGCATTTCGCACGGTGATGGGTTTGGGGCTGTCGTCGGCGATGTCCGCGCGCTCTCATGCGCCGCCAAAACCGCCTCAAGGGCCAAATCGGCGCTCCGGGCAAACCTCGCCCGTGTGAGCCGCCGTGGGGCCAAGTGGCATAAGGAAAATCGCCCGATCTACGACGGGGCCGCGTCGGGGGGGATCTGTCTCTCCAAGCCGACCCCATCGGATATGGGGATGGAATTACGGTGACAGTGCACTAATTTGACTCTCCTCACCCCGTCATGCCAGCGTCGCGGCATGGCGCGTCTGGCTCGCACTGTCTTCGAAGGGGTTCCTCACCACGTCACCCAGCGTGGCAACGGCCGGGCGCAGACGTTCTTCAGCGACGCGGACTACCAATTGTACCGCGATCTGCTGGCCGAGAACGCCGTCAAGGCCGGCGTCGAGGTGTGGGGCTGGGTGCTGATGCCCAACCATGTCCACCTGATCCTGGTCCCCTCCGATCCCGACGGCCTGCGCCGCTGCCTGGCGCTGGTCCATCGCCGCTACGCCGGCGCCATCCATGCGCGAGACCAGCGCACCGGACATTTCTGGCAGGGTCGCTTCGGCTGCGTGGCCATGGACGAGGCGCACCTGGGCGCGGCGCTGCGCTACGTGGCGCTGAACCCGGTGCGGGCGCGCCTGGTCGAGCGGGCGGCTGATTGGCGTTGGTCCAGCCTGCACGCCTGCCTGGATCCCGAGCGCGGCGACGGCCTAACGCGGACCGCGCCGGTGCTGTCGCGCTATCCCGATTTCGCCGCGATGATCGCCGACGGCGAGGACGAAGCGCTGTCCCGGGGGCTGCGTCGGGCCGAGACCATCGGGCGGCCGGTGGGCGGCGAGGCCTTCATCGCCCGCCTCGAAGCCCTGACCGGCCGCCCGCTCGCCCCCGGCAAGCGAGGGCGGAAGCCGAGGGGAGAATTTGGTGCACTGTCACCGTAATCCCGGCGACCGTCTCGCCGCCGCCATCGAGGCGTAGACGGCGGCGATCGACCGCGTATCTCGGAGTCGCTGTGACGGCCGAGAACTGAACGCGAGGGCGATAGGCTCGATCGCGGCATAAGTGCTCGAGGTGTGATCTTGGGTTGAGCTTGGCGCATGACCCCGCGGGCCGCGTGCACGAAGGCCTGAGTGTCACAATTGGCCGCTAGGCACGGCGCTGGACCGCTCCGCGGTGACCCAGTCTCCAGCCAGCGGATAACGGATGAGCGCCGCCGACAGGGAAAGAACGCGATGGTTCCTGCGGAACATCCTGCCGCACGAGCCGGCCCTTAGGGGTTGGCTGTCGCGCGCCGCGCCGGCGGGCGTCGACCCCGACGACGTCATCCAGGAATCCTACACCATCCTGGCCGAGCTGGAGACCGTGGACGCCATCCGTCATCCGCGCGCCTATCTGTTCCAGGTCGCGCGCTCGGTGATCATGCGTCATGTCCGCCGCGCGCGCATCGTTCCGATCCACACCGTCGACGACCTGGAACGGCTGGAGCAGCCCGAGACCGCGGCCTCGCCCGAGCAGTATGCGATCGACCGGGACGAACTGCGCCAGCTGGCCCGCGCGATCGCGGCCATGCCGCTGAAAACCCGCGAGGCCTTCGTCCTGCGCCGGGTGCGGGACATGCCGCAGCGGGAGATCGCCGCCCGCATGCGGATATCGGAGAATACGGTCGAAACGCATATTTCCCGCGGCATCCTCTTCTTGATTGATTGGTTCGGCCGTGGCGGAAACAGGCGGCCCCAAACCTCTAGGACCCTGGAAGCGGAGATCGCCTCGATAGATGGCCGAGCGAGAAACCAGTCGAGACATTGATCAGGCGGCGTCCGACTGGACGGCGCGGCTGGATCGCGGGCCGCTGACTCCCGAGGGGGAAGACGCCTTCCAGGCCTGGCTGCGGGGCGATCCGCGGCGCAGGGGCGCGCTGCTGCGCGCGCGGGCGCTGTCGCTGATGAGCGAGTCCGCCCAGGCGCTGGGGCCTGGTTTCGACCCGGTCGCGTTCGAGGCGCCTCTCGAGTCCAGGCGGTCGCGGTTCGCGGGTCTGTCCCGCCGCCAGGCGTTGACCTGGACGGGCGGCGCGGCCGCCGCCGTCGCCGTGACCGCCCTGGGCGTCGGCCTGCCGGCCGCCGGAGCCGTCATCAGCACCGAGCGGGGCGAGATCCGCCTGGCGCCGCTCAAGGACGGCTCGACCGTGCTGCTGAACACCGAGACCCGGATCCGGGTCCGGTACAGCCAGGGCGAGCGCTTGGTCACCCTGCTCGAGGGCGAGGCCTATTTTTCCGTGGCGCGCGACGAGAAGCGGCCGTTCGTCGTCGAGGTGGACGGCCGCCGCCTGAGCACCGCGCAGGCGGGCTTCCGGGTCCGCAAGCTCGATGCGGATCCCGTCGACGTCCTGGTGAACCAGGGCCAGGTCGATGTAGCGGCCTCGCCCACCGCGAACGGCGTGGCGCTGAAGGCCAACACCCAGCTGGCGCTGTCCGGTCCGGCCGAGCGCCCGCGGCCGGTCGGGCCGGAGGCGGTCACCCGCGAGCTGGCCTGGCGCGACGGCAAGCTGGCGTTCGAAGGGGAATCCCTGGACCAGGCGGCGGCGGCCTTCGCCCGCTACAGCGACACCCGGATCCAGATCCGCGATCCGGCCCTGGCGCGCGAGCCGGTGACCGGCCTGTTCGCCGCCAACGATCCGGCCGGCTTCAGCCGCGCCATCGCCCGTGTGTTCGACGCGAAGGTCGAACAGGAGGGCGGCGACGTCGTCCTGACCCGCGGCGCGCCCCGTGGCGCGGGGGCTCACTGACCGGGGCGCTCCAAGAAGTTTTTGTAACACGATAGCGGAAGCCACCGGCTGACGGCTCTCAACCGCGAACGTCGCGACCCACGCGGCGACTGGGGGCCGCCTGTCCATGAACTCTCGCCATTCCGTCCTCGCCTGCGGGGCCGCCGTCATTGCGCTCGCCACCGCCGCGCCGGCCATGGCCCAGGACCGGATCTTCGACATCCCGGCCCAGCCCGCGGTTCGCGCCATTCCCGAGCTGGCCCGCCAGGGGCAGGTGCAGATCGTGGCGTCGGCGCGGCATCTCGAAGGTCTCCGGACGCCGGCCGTCAAGGGCCGCATGGACGTGCGGGCGGCGCTTCGCCTCCTGATCGCCGGCACGCCGCTGCGGATCGATTCCGATGACGGCCAGATCATCACCCTGCGATCGTCCGGTCCCGGCGCGTCGAACGGGACGCCGTCCCAGACCGGCGCCGGCGTCGTGCGCGGCCGCATCCTGAACGCCGCGACCGGCGAGTACGTGCGCAACGCCGAGATCCGCGTCGAGGGCACGACGATCGTCGCCTTTTCCGAGGACGGCGGCGATTTCCGGCTCACCGGCGTGCCCAGCGGCGAGGTCACCGTCGTGGTCAAATATACCGGCCTGCAGGAGTCCAGGTCTGTCGCCAGCGTTGGCGCGGGGCAGGCGGCGACGCTGGACATCGCGCTCGCGCCGCTGACCTACGCCGCCAAGGACGGCGAGGTGGAGGCGGTCACCATCGTCGCCCGGCGCGAGGGCCAGGCCAGCGCCATCATGGAGCGCCGCGCCTCGACCAACGCCAAGACCGTCGTCGCCGCGGACAATTTCGGCGCCCTGACCATGGGCGACGTCGGCGAGTTCATGAAGAACATGCCGGGCATCTCGCTGGACTACACCGAGGTGGACGCCACCGCCGTGCGGATCGGCGGCCTGGACCCGAAATATTCGACCTTCACCACCGACGGCGCCCGCATGGCGACCGCCACCTCCAACAACAACAACGGCCGCCAGAACTCGTTCGAACAGATGTCGATCACCGGCGTCGACTCGATCGAGCTGAACAACACCCTGCAGGCCAGCATGGACGCCGACTCTCCCGGCGGCGCCATCAACCTGCGCAGCAAGTACGCCTTCCAGCGCAACAGCCGCCTGCTGCGCTTCCAGCTGGGCGGCGTCGGCACGTCCGACTCCGGTCTATCGAAGGCCTATCTGCCCGACGACAAGAAGCATGCGCGTCTCTTCCCGTCGGCCCAGATCGGCTATGCCGACGTCTTCCTGGACGGCCGCCTGGGCGTGGCGTTCAACGCCAGCTACAACGCCAACTATGTCCAGCAGGACCGCATCCAGACCGACTGGTCGTACCTGGCCAGCGGCCGGGTCATTCCCTACCAGGTCATGTGGCGTCCGGGCCCCAAGCTGACCAGCCGCAAGGCGGCCAACCTCAGCGTGGACTACAAGATCACCGATCAGCTGGCGCTGTCCCTGCGCAGCACCTACTCGCTCTACGACGTCGAATACTTCAACCAGTACACCTTCCTGATCTTCGGCACGCCGACAGTGTCGCAGACGATGGCGGAGTCCACGCCCACCCACATCGTCGTCAATCCGAACGGGACCAACACTCGCCTGCACACGCAGTATTCGCACCGTTACGCGGGCACCCCATCCTACCTGTTCGCCCCGAAGCTGGAATATCGCGGCGACACCTGGGAGGCCCTGCTGCGCGGCAGCTACTCCAGCTCGGAATTCAACTTCCGGGACAATGACAAGGGCTTCTTTCAGCGTACGGACAGCTACCTGACCCGCATCGGCTTCACGCTGGACCGCGCGTCGGAAGACTCCAACGCCTGGACCCTGAAGCAGACCGCCGGCCGCTCCTGGAGCGATCCCACGAACTTCAACCGCGACGACGACATCGGCAACAACATCCGCACGTCGCAATCCGACGCCGCCAACCAGATGTACGGCCTCAATCTCGACCTGAAGAAGAAGCTGAACGTCGGGCCCGCCCAGCTCAAGGTCCTGGCCGGCGCGACCTACCGGACCAATGTCTGGAAGACCAACGAGGGGTCGTACCAGCAGTTCCAGTACGTTGGCCCCACCGGCGACCTGACCCAGAAGGCCCCGCAGGCGGTCATCCCCTGGACCCAGAACTACAAGTTCCAGATCCTGGGCTTCGACGCCGGCAACCTGAACGATCAGACCTGGCGCGCCGACAGCAACTACGCGGTCTATGACATCTACCAGGCCCACCCCGACTACTTCGTGCCCGACGCCGTGGGCAACCTGAAGCGCCGGCTCGACAACAACAAGAAGGTCGGCGAGGAGATCAACGCCGCCTATTTCGAGGTCCAGCCTCGCGTCGGCAAGGCCCAGTTCGACCTGGGCCTGCGCTACGAGAGCACTAAGACCGACGCCCGGGTGGCCGACATCCGTCCGGCCAAGGAGGTGACCGCCGCCGGCCTCTCGACCAGCACCGTCGCCGGCCTGCTCTACCAGTACCGCAACGGGACCTACACCACCCGCCACGGCGAGTATGATGACTGGTTCCTCAGCGGCGGCGCCAAGTACGACTTCACCAGGAAGCTGGTCGGCCAGTTGGCCTTCAGCCAGTCGATCCTGCGCCCCGACTACGGCAATCTCGGCGGCGTCGTCGCGGTGGACGACAACAACCTGATCGTCTCGGTGCCGAACCCGCTGCTGAAGCCCGAGCACTCGACCAAATATTACGCCGGCCTGCAGTACTTCCTGGAGCCTTCGGGCGTCATCGGCCTGTCCGCCTACCAGCTCGACGTGAAGGACATGCAGGTGACCGGCGTCACGGTCGATCCCGAGGACGTCGGGTACAATCCCGGCGACTACGCCGGCTACACCTTCCGCAGCGCCCAGAACCTGCCGGGCACAAGCACCAACAAGGGCTTGATCCTGGAGTACGACCAGCAGCTGACCTTCCTGCCGGGGGCCCTGAGAGGCCTGGGCCTGCGCGGCTCGATCACCAAGATCGATCCCGACGGCGAGCGCGTGAACATGCCCAAGACGGCGGCCAATTGGGGCGTCCGTTACAGCTACGGCAAGTTCGATGTCCAGCTGACCGGCAACGCGCAGGGGAAATATCGCACCAGCGCCCTGAGCAATACGCCCACCACGGCCAACAACGGCATCCTCTACCACGCGTCTCGCGAGCTGTGGAACGTCAGCGCCAGCTACAAGATCAACAAGAGCTTCGAGGTGATGCTGGCCGGCCGCAACATCTTCAACGCCCCGGACGTCATCTACTCCAACGTCCGCAGCCGCGTGCAGCAGTACAGCATCTACGGCTCGATGTGGAACGTGGGGATCAAGGGCGCCTTCTAGGTTCGAACGCCGGCTCCCCGCGCCTCCCCCGCCATGGGAGCCGGCCTGGCCGCGCGCGCCCGAGGGCGCGGCGCGCGCGGTCTCTTCCCCTTCAAATCACGCGGAGACCCGTCATGGTCCTGAACATCGATCGTCGCAGCCTGGTTCTCGGCGCCGGGCTCGGACTGGGCGCGCTGGCGCTGCCCGCCGGCGTCGGCCTCGCCGCCCAGCTCCTCGGCGTCACGGGGTTCACCCACGGCGTGGCCAGCGGCGAACCGGGGCCGGACTCCATGCTGCTGTGGACCCGCTATGTCCCCCCGGCCGGCGACGGCGTGGTCCGGCTCGAGGTGGAGCTGGCGCTCGACCCCGGCTTCGCCAAGGTGGTGGCGGGCGGCGTCGTGCGCACCGGCGCCTATCGCGACTGGACCGCCAAGATCACGGTCGACGGGCTCGAGCCCGGGACCGTCTATTGGTATCGATTCGTGGCGCCCGACGGGAGCAAGTCCCCGGTCGGCCGGACCAAGACCCTGCCGGTCGGCGACGTCGCCCGGTTCGGACTGGGCGTGTTCTCCTGTTCGAACCTGCCGGTCGGTTGGTTCAACGCCTACGGCCACGCGGCCGCGCGGCCCGACCTGGACCTGTGGCTGCACACCGGCGACTACATCTACGAATACGGCCCCGCCTCGATCCACGAGGGCGACTGGGCGGCCGGACGGTCGCTGGAGCCGGCGAACGAGATCCTGACCATCGCCGACTATCGCCTACGCTACGCCTGCTACCGCGCCGACCCCGACCTGCAGCGGCTGCACCAGATGGCCCCGATGGTCGCCTTTTGGGACGATCACGAGTCCGCCAACGACAGCTGGGAAGGCGGCGCGCAGAACCATCAGCCGGCGGTCGAAGGCGACTGGAACCTGCGCCGCGCCGCCGCCATGCAGGTCTATCGCGAGTGGATGCCGGTCTCGGACGAGCCCTGGAAGGCCTATCCGATCGGCGCGCTGGCCACGCTCTACCGCACCGAATCGCGCCTGCTGGGCCGCACCCGGCCGGCGGACATCGGGGCGGCCTTCCGGGCGGACGATCCCGACGCCGCGCTGAAGGCGTTCCGCGACGGGCCGTGGCGGGACCCGTCGGCGACGATGCTGGGCTCGACCCAGGAAAGCTGGCTGGCCCATCAGTTGAAGACCAACGCCCGCGCCACGGCCTGGCAGATGGTCGGCATGGGCACGATCCTGGGACGGACGGTGATGCCCCAGGACGCCGTCGACTGGCTGCGGCCCTCGGTGACCGAGCGCAAGGCCGACGGCTACAGGAACAACATCCGCGCCGCCAGGCTGGGCCTGCCGATGTGGATGGACCGCTGGGATGGCTATCCGGCGGCGCGCTCGCGGCTGCTGAAGGCGGCGCAGCAGGCGGACGCCGACCTGGTGATGCTGTCGGGCGACAGCCACAACGCCTGGGCCTATGCGCTGAGCGAGGACGGCCAGCCCGCGGGCGTCGAGTTCGCTGGCCACAGCGTCACCTCGGGCGGGGCCGAGGGCGACTTCGGGGTCGACCCGAAGGTTGTGGCCCGGGGCTTCATGGCCGCCAATCCCGAGCTGAAATGGGCCGACACCAGCCAGCGTGGCTACATGATGATCGAGGTGACGCCCCAGCGCCTGACGGGCGAATGGCTGTTCCTGCGGACGGTCAAGGCCCGCGACGGCGGGCTCGCGGGTTCGCATCGCCTGCACGTCGAACGGGGGAGGCGAATCTTCGCCGCCTAGCCGTCGACGAACCTCGGCGGATGTTTCGCCGTTGAAACATTCGCGGGCCTGGGTCATGCGGTAATGCGCCCGCCACGAAGGGCTCACGCCCTGCCGCCTCGAGGGAGACTGCTCGCATGTGTGACGACGATATCCACCCGGGTCTGGTCCACGACCTCCGCCTGTCGCGCCGGACGTTCGGCCTGGCCGCCGCCGCCCTGGGCGGGGTCGCCGCAACCGCCGCCGGGGCGCAGAGCCCGGTCGTCGAGAAGGACGTCGAGATCAAGACGCCCGACGGCGTGGCCGACGCCGTCCTGTACTCTCCGGAAGCCAAAGGGAAGTGGCCGGCGGTGCTGATCTGGCCCGACGTGCTGAGCCTGCGGCCGGCGTTCCGCGACATGGGCAGGCGGTTGGCCGCCGCCGGCTACGTGGTGCTGGTTCCCAACCTCTACTACCGGGCCAGGAAGGCGCCAGTGATCGACGGAACGTTCGATTTCTCCAAGCCGGCCGACCGCGAGAAGCTGACGCCGCTGCGGGCCACGGTGACGCCGGAGGGCACGGATCGCGACGCCGTCGCCTATCTCGCCTTCCTCGACGCCCAGCCCCAGATCAATAAGGCCAAGAAGGCGGGGGTCCAAGGCTACTGCATGGGCGGCCCCCTGTCGTTTCGCACCGCCGCGGCGGTTCCGGACCGCATCGGGGCGGTGGCCACCTTCCACGGCGGCGGCCTGGTCACCGACCAGCCGACCAGTCCGCACCTGCTGATCCCCACGACCCACGCCCAGTTCCTGATCGAGGTCGCCGACAACGACGACAAGCAGGATCCGACCGTGAAGGACAAGCTGAAGGCCGCCTTCGCCGAGGCCAAGCGCCCGGCCCAGGTCGAGGTCTTCGAGGGCGCGGCCCACGGTTGGACCGTCAAGGGGAGCGCCGTCTACAACGAACCCGCCGCCGAAAAGGCCTGGGCCAACCTGCTGGCGCTCTACAAGAAGGCCCTGGCCTGAGGATCGCGAGCGGGGACATGCCCGTGGGCGTGTCCCCGACTTGTCGCACGCCTGTCGCGGCACGAGGCTAGATGGTCCGGCTACGGAAGTCCGGAGGGCCTCATGTCGACCGTTCGTAATCTGCTGCTGGCGCTGGCCCTGGCCGCGCCGGCCCCCGCCTTCGCCGCCGCGCCGCCCTCGGACCTGAAGCTCGAGCGCGTGGTCATGCTGATGCGCCACGGGGTGCGCCCGCCGACCAAGGCCCAGGCGACGCCGGAGGGCACGACCGCCCAGCCGTGGTCCAGCTGGACCACGCCCTATGGCGACCTGACCGAGCATGGCGCCGAGGGCGCGCGGCTGATGGGCGTCTACAACCGCACCTTCCTGGCCTCACGCGGTCTGTTGCCTCGTGAGGGTTGCGCGCCGGCCGGCGAGGTCGTGGTCTGGGCCAGCGGCAAGTCGCGGGCCATCAAGACCGCCCAGGCCTTCACCGAGGGCCTGCAGCCCGGGTGCGGAATCGCGGTGGCCCATCCCGACAGCGAGGACAACGATCCGGTCTTCCACCCGCTGGACAGCGGCGAGACGATCGACGGGGCGGCGGCCTTGAAGGCGGCCCGGCGGATGAAGCCCGGCCTGGCCGCCGAGACGCGCCTTCACGCGGCCGATTTCGCGATCCTGCAGAAGGTGCTGGGCTGCGACCGGGCCAGCAAGGCCGGCTGCGGGATCGCCCGGACGCCGTCCAGCCTGAAGGCCAATCCGCACGAAGGACCGGACATCGACGGCGCCCTGGCCGTCGCGTCGACCGCCGGCCAGACGGTGCTGCTGGAATATGTCGAGGGCAAGCCGATGGACCAGGTCGGCTGGGGGCGGGCCTCCAAGGCCGACATTCAGGCGATGCTGCGCTTCCATACGGTGAAGTTCCGCTACGAGGCGCGGCCGGCCTATGTCGCCGAGCGCTACGCGGCGCCGGTGGCCAAGCGGATCCTGGCGGCGCTGAACGGCGAGGCCGACACCGGCAGGCTGACCCTGCTGGTCGGCCACGACACCAACATCGCCGCCCTGGGCGGCTTTCTCGACGTTCATTTCACCGCCGCCGACTACCCCCGGGACGATCCGCCTCCCGGCGGCGCCATGGGCTTCGAGCTGCTGAGGGACGTCGGCGGCCGGGCCTTCGTGCGGGCCTTCTACGCCGCCCAGACGATGGATCAGCTGCGCGAGCTGCAGCCGCTGACCGTCGCCAACCCGCCCGCCTACGCCTATTTCCCGATCCCCGGCTGCGGCGTGAACGGCGACCCGACGCTTTGCCCGCTGGAGACCTTCCGCAAGATTGTCGGCGCCAAGCTGGCGGCGCCGGCCGCGCGCTGAGGCGCGGCTAAACCGCAGCCCCGGAGGCCGCATGGAGATCGACCTCCGCGACCAGGAAGTCGATCAGCGCCCGCACGCGGCTGGGCAGCTGGCCGCCGTGGCCGACATAGACCGCATGCAGTTCTTCCCGGTCGCCGGGATTGTAGGCCTCCAGCACCGGAACCAGCCGGCCGGCGGCGATGTCGCCGCCGATGTGGAAATGGGCCAGCCGGGCCAGGCCCTGACCGACCAGGGCCAGCTGGCGCGAGGTCTCGCCGTCGCCCGAGGTGGCGGCGCCGTGGATCGGCAGGAACAGTCGCTCGCCGCCGTCGACGAACGGCCACTTGTCGCAGTGGCGGGCGAAGTTGAAGCCGATGCAGTTGTGGGCGGCCAGGTCGCGCGGCGTCCGCGGCGCGCCGTGGCGGGCCAGGTAGGCGGGAGAGGCCACCACCGCCATCGGGCTGTCGCCCAGCTTGCGGGCCATCAGCTGCGAGGCCCGCATCGGCCCGACCCGGATGGCGACGTCGGCGCGGGCCTCCAGCAGGTCGACCACGGTGTCGCAGAGCACTAGGTCGAGGATCACCTTCGGATAGAGCGCCGAGAACTTCGGGACCAGGGGCAACAGGTGGTGCAGGCCGAACGGCACGCTGGAATTGATCCGCACCCGGCCGCGTGGCGTCTGGCTGGCGGCCACGGCGCCTTCGGCCTCGTCCAGGTCGGCCAGAACCCGCAACGTCCGTTCGTGGAACAGCTCGCCCTCGGCGGTCAGGGTCAGCTTGCGGGTCGAGCGGTTGACCAGCCGCGCGCCCAGCCGCGCCTCCATCCGGCCGACCAGCTTGCTGACCGCCGAGGGCGTCATCTTCAGCGCGCGCGCCGCCGGCGAGAAGCCGCCCAGCTCCACGACCCGGGCGAACACCTCCATCTCGCCCGAGCGGTTGACCTCCAGCCTGGCCATCTTTGACTTGAACTCACAGATCCCTGTCGTTCGGACAGTCTAATTCACGGGATGGGCGGAGACTACCTCAGCGGCTCGAAATCCTTCCGGAGCCCAGCCCATGCCGCTCGCCCTCTACGCCCTGACCGTCGGCGCCTTCGGGATCGGCGTCACCGAATTCGTCATCATGGGCCTGCTGCTGCAGGTCTCGGCCGACCTCGGCGTCTCGATCCCGCAGGCCGGCCTGCTGATGACCGGCTACGCCCTGGGCGTGTTCGTCGGCGCCCCGATCCTGACGATCGCCACCCGCCGCCTGCCGCGCAAGACGACCCTGCTGGTGCTGATGGCCATCTTCACGATCGGCAACATCGCCGCCGCCCTGGCCCCGACCTACGGCCTGCTGATGGCCGCGCGGATCGTCACCGCCCTGGCCCACGGGACCTTCTTCGGCGTCGGCTCGCTGGTCGCCGTCAGCCTGGTCCCGCCCCAGCGCAAGGCCTCGGCCATCGCCGTTATGTTCACCGGCCTGACCCTGGCCACCCTGCTGGGCGTGCCGTTCGGCGCGTGGCTGGGCCTGGCCTTCGGCTGGCGCGCGACCTTCTGGGCCGTGGGCGCGATCGGCCTGGTCGCCTTCGCCGTGCTGGCCGCCCTGGTCCCGCGCGAGACCGACGTCGCCGAGCTCGCGCCGCTGCGCGAGGAGTTCGCCGTCCTGGCCCGGCCGCAGGTGCAGATGGGCCTGGCGATGACCGTGCTGGGTTTCGGCGGGGTGTTCGCGGTCTTCACCTACATCCAGCCGATCCTGACCGAGCTGGCCGGCTATTCGAAGGCGGCCGTCTCGCCGATCCTGCTGGTGTTCGGCGCCGGCCTGGTCGGCGGCAACCTGGTCGGCGGCCGCTGGGCCGACAAGGCCCTGGCCCCGGCCCTGCTGGGCAGCCTCGCCGTCCTGACCCTGGTGCTGGTCGCCTCGACCCTGGGCTTCCACGACCGGATCGGGGCGGTGGTGGCCGCCTTCGCCCTGGGAGCGGCCGCCTTCGCCACCGTCGCGCCGCTGCAAATGCGGGTCCTGTCGCAGGCCGGCGGGGCCGGCCAGGGCCTGGCCTCCAGCCTGAACATCGCCGCCTTCAACCTGGGCAACGCGTTCGGGGCCTGGTTGGGCGGGGCGGTGATCGCCCACGGCCCCGGCCTGGCGTCCATACCCCTGGTGGCCGCCGCCGTGCCGCTTTCGGCCCTGGCCCTGGCCGCCTTCAGCCTTTCCCTCGAGCGCCGCGCGCTGAAGCCGGCCTGACGGAAACGGTCCTTGGTCCCATCAAAGGAGAACCTCATGGAATACCGCCAGCTCGGCCGCTCCGGCCTTCGCGTTCCAGCCCTCAGCTTCGGCGCCGGCACCTTCGGCGGCCAGGGACCGCTGTTCAGCGCCTGGGGCGACACCGACGCCGCCCAGGCCCGGCGGCTCATCGAGATCTGCCTGGAGGCCGGGGTCAACCTGTTCGACACCGCCGACGTCTATTCGAACGGCGCCTCGGAGGAGATCCTCGGCGCGGCCCTCGACGGCCTGCGCGACCAGGCCCTGATCTCGACCAAGCTGGGCCTGCCGATAGGCGACGGCCCGCTCGACGCCGGAACCTCGCGCCTGCGCCTGCTCCGCGGCGTCGAGGCCGCCCTCAAGCGCCTGCGCACCGACCGCATCGACCTGCTGCAACTGCACGCCTTCGACGCCTTCACCCCGGTGGAGGAAGTGCTGTCGGCCCTGGACGACCTCGTGCGGGCCGGCAAGGTGCTCTATGTCGGCGCCTCGAACTTCTCGGGTTGGCAGCTGATGAAGTCGCTGGCGGCGGCCGACCGGCATGGCTGGCCGCGCTATGTCGCCCACCAGGCCTACTATTCGCTGGTCGGTCGCGACTACGAGCACGAGCTGATGCCGCTAGGGATCGACCAGGGCGTCGGGGCCATGGTCTGGAGCCCGCTGGGCTGGGGCCGGCTGACCGGCAAGATCCGTCGCGGCCAGCCCCTGCCCCAGGTCAGCCGCCTGCACGAGACCGCCGACATCGGCCCGCCGGTCGACGACGAGCGGCTGTATGCGGTGGTCGACGCCCTGGATGCGGTCGCCGCCGAAACCGGCAAGACCTTGCCGCAGATCGCCCTCAACTGGCTATTGCGCCGGCCCACGGTGTCCAGCGTGATCATCGGGGCCCGCGACGAGGCGCAGCTGCGCCAGAACCTCGGCGCGATCGGCTGGAGCCTGACGGCCGAGCAGGTGGCGCGTCTCGACGCCGCCAGCGCCGTCACCCCGGCCTACCCGCACTATCCCTACTGGCGCGAGGGCGGCTTCAAGGCGGTCAATCCGCCGCCGGTCTAGACCCGAGTCGCTTGTCCGTGCGCGTCCGGTCTCTTGCACGATCGCGCACGGACAAGGGCCCAGCGCCGCGAAATGCGGCGCCGTCCGCAAGCTCCGGCGGCGCCGCGCCCGCAAACGCGCGGCGCCGCTGGAGCTTGGTTGACCCCTGGTAAGCCGCCGCCTCGCATAGCCCCCGTCAACGGGCAAAGAGGGGTCACGCATGCCGGTCAGCCGTCGCAACTTCATTCACGCCATCGGCGCGGCCGGCGGTTACAGCGCCGCCTTCACGGCCATGCAGGCCCTGGGCCTGCTGGCCCCATCCACGGCCTTCGCGGCCGGCGCGCCGCCGGACTTGGCCCAGGGCGGGGGCGGCAAGGGCGCCAAGGTGGTGATCCTGGGCGCCGGCGTCTCGGGCATGGCGGCGGCCTGGGAGCTGGGCAAGGCCGGCTACGACTGCACGATTCTGGAAGCCCGGGCCCGCACCGGCGGCCGGGTGTGGACCGTGCGCCGGGGCGACAAGATCGAGATGACCGACGGCTCGCGCCAGGTCTGCGAGTTCGACGAAGGCCAGTACATGAACGCCGGCGCCGCGCGCCTGCCCAGTCACCACCAGATCGTCCTGGGCTATTGCCGCGAACTGGGAGTGGAGCTGGAGGTCGAGGTCAACAGCAGCCGCAGCGCCCTGCTGCTCAATCCCGAGGTCAACGGCGGCAGGCCGATCCAGATGCGGACGGCGATCAACGACACCCGCGGCCACGTCTCCGAGCTGCTGGCCAAGGCGATCAACACCGGCGCGCTCGACGCGGACCTGACCGCCGAGGACAAGCAGCGGATGGTCGCCTTCCTGAAGACCTACGGCGACCTGTCGCCCGACCTCTTCTACAAGGGCTCGCAGCGGGCCGGGCTGAAGATCGAGCCAGGAGCCGGCGACGAGCGGGCCACGCCCCACGACCCGGTCAGCCTCAAGGCCCTGCTCGACGAGGACCTGTGGAACGGCGTGCTGTTCGAGGAGACCATCGACATGCAGGCCACCATGTTCCAGCCCAAGGGCGGCATGGACGCCATCCCGCACGCCTTCGCCAAGGCGCTGGGCCCCAAGATCATCAAGCGCCAGTGCGAGGTGCGCCAGATCCGCAAGACGGAGAAGGGCGTCAGGATCGCCTATCACGACAAGGTCGCCGGCCGGGACCTGACGATCGAGGCCGACTACTGCATCTCGACCATCCCGCTGCCGGTGCTGGCCAAGATCGACGCCGATTTCAGCCCGGCCTACAAGGCCGCGATCGCCCGCACGCCCTATCGCGACAGCATCAAGATCGCCTGGCAGGCCCCGCGCTTCTGGGAGGGCCCCAAGTACCAGATCTACGGCGGCCTCTCGTTCGTGAAGGGTCCGACCAACATGGTCTGGTATCCCAGCTACGGCCTGCACACCAAGACCGGCGTGATCCTGGGCGCCTATACCGGCGGGCCGGCCGCCACCCAGCTGGCCAAGCTGCCTCGCGCCGAGCAGATCGAGCACACCCGCAGGATCATCGAGGCCATGCACCCCGGCTGCGGCAAGCTGCTGGAGAAGCCCCTGCAGGTGCAGTGGGCCGCGGTGCCCTACACCCTAGGCATCGGGGTGGGCTGGGCCAGCGACGACGAGCCGGACTACCGCCTGCTGGGCCAGCCGGACGGGCCGATCCACTTCGCCGGCGAATATCTCAGCCATGTCGGCGCCTGGCAGGAGGGGGCGATCCGCGCCGCCCACCGCGCCATCGTCATGCTCGACGCCCAGCATCGGAAGGGTCAGCCGGTGACGGCCCAGCGGACAATATAATCCGGAGGCGGATGGTCAGCGGTGGCCGGTCTTCATCAGGGCGGCGCGGGAGGGCAGCAGCTGGGCCGTGAACGGCAGCAGGGCCGCCCCGACCGCCGGGCCGTCGGCCGAGGTGGCGGCCCGCTCGACGCGCGCCAGGGCGGGCACGTTCTCGATCGCGGCCAGGCGGGCGTTGACCGCCGCGACCAGCCGGTCGAGCAGGGCGGTGGGCAGCCGCCCGCCCACATAGATGGCTTCCGGGTTGACCAGGCAGCTGATGCCCACGAACGGCTGGACCAGCAGCTTGGCCGACAGGTCGATCCACGCCTCGACCCGGGCCTCGCCCTCGGCCGGCAGGTCGATCAGCTGGTCGGGACGCTGGACCGCGATCCCGCCCGCCTCGAGATGGGCGTACAGCGCCGACAGCGACACCACCTCCTGCAGCGAACGGGCCGGGGTCTCGGGCGAGCTGACCGGCAGGAAGCCGATCTCGCCGCTGCGCCCCTGGGCCCCGCGAAAATAGTCGCCCTCGATCACCAGGCCGCCGCCCAGGCCCGACGAGACCAGGACGTAGAAGAAGCTGGGACGGCGCAGGCCGTGGCCGAATTGCAGCTCGCCCAAGGCGGCGGCGGCGGCGTCATTCTCCAGGAACACCGGCAGCGGCAGGATGTCGGCCATCAGCTTGCCGATGTCGGCCGTGCTCCAGACGTCGTAGTTCTCGGGCCGGTGCGGCAGGTCGACTCGTCCCAGGTCGTCGGGCAGGGCGACGCCTATGCCCGACAGGCGCGGCGGTTCGCCCTTCCAGCCGGCCAGCATCTTGTGGATCTGGGCCTTGCAGAACTTGGCGACGTCGGCCGGAAGGGGGAATTCGATCTCCTTGCTGGCCCGGGCCCGCACCGCGCCCAGCAGGTCCAGCATGACCACGGTGATGTGGTCGCGGTCGATATTGACGCCGATCGACAGGCAGCCGTCGGGATTGATCGTCAGGTTCATCGCCGGCTGGCCGCGCGCGCCCTGGACCCGGCCGGCCTCCAGGATCAGGCCATCGTCCAGCAGGCGCTTGGTGATGTTGGCCACCGCGGGCGGCGTCAGGCCGGTGATCTGGGCCAGGGTCACGCGGGTGATCGGGCCGTTGACCCGGATGGCCTGCAGGATGACTCGCTGGTTGTGGTCGCCAACCCGCTCGAGATTGGCGCCCGACAGGCTGGCGCCGGCGGTGCGCTTCCGGTTCGATTTCCGCGAGACTTCCAAGGACGGCATTCGGCAACCTTCGACCTAACGTCCTAGTAGCATCGCGACGGGCGGTGGCGATAGCGCCGCCGTGACTGGAGAATTATTTAAATTGCTTTCTTTATTCGACGCTGCTGACTATGAGGCGAACTGGAGAAACGCGCGTGGCGCATGCCTGAGGGGCGGCGAACGGCGGCGGGAGGAAAAGCGGTTTGATTCAGGTCGGCGTTGATTTTGGCGGCACGAAGATCGAGGCCGCCGCCCTGTCGCCGGACGGCCGATTCTTGGCCCGCGTGCGCGCCCCCAACCCCGGGTCCTACGACGCCGCCATCGCCACGGTCCGCGATCTGATCGGAGAGGCCGAGCGGCAGGCCGGCGGGCGCGGCTCGATCGGCGTTGGCGCGCCCGGCTCGGTGTCGCCGCGCACGGGCGTGATGCGCAACGCCAACTCCACCTGGCTGAACGGCCGCCGGTTCCGCGAGGACCTGGAAGCGGGCCTGGGCCGCCCCGTGCGCCTGGCCAACGACGCCAACTGCCTGGCCCTGTCGGAAGCCGTCGATGGCGCGGCGGCGGGCCTGGCCGGGGTCTTCGCGGTGATCATCGGCACCGGCTGCGGCGGCGGCCTGGCGGTCGACGGCAAGCTGGTCGAGGGCGCCAACGGCGTGGCCGGCGAATGGGGCCATGCGCCCTTGCCATGGCCCAAGCCGGAAGAATCGCCGGGTCCGGCCTGCTGGTGCGGCCGGCACGGCTGCCTGGAGACCTGGATCTCGGGCACCGGCTTCCGTCGCGATCACCTCGAGCGCACCGGCCAGGCCCTGACCGGCGAAGAGATCATCGCCGCCGCCCGGGCCGGCGCCGCCGAGGCCGTGATCAGCTTCGACCGCTACCTCGACCGCCTGGGCCGGGGCCTGGCGGTGATCGCCGACATCGTCGATCCCGACGCTTTCGTATTCGGCGGCGGGCTGTCGAACGTCGATGAGCTGTACGAGCGCCTGCCGGCCTTCATCGAGCCCCATGTCTTCTCTGATGGTTGGCGCGCCCGGCTGGCCCCGGCCCGGTGGGGCGACTCCTCGGGCGTGCGCGGCGCCGCGCGCCTGTGGACTCCGGCCGAGGCCGCGGCCCACATCGCCGCCTGACCGCCGAGCCGCTGGTCAGGCGCCTTGGTTCGCTCCGCCGGCCTTCGGGACGATAGAAGCGGCTTTCGCCGACGCCGGCGCCGTGGTTACGGTCGCCGGCGCGGCTGGAACGTGATCGCCGACAGGACGGAGGGATGCTGATGTTGGATCGTCGCACGATGCTCGCAGTCGGGCTTGCGGCCGTTCCTGGCCTGGCCTTGGCCCAGACCCCCGTCCCGTCCCCGCCCAGTCCGGAAGAGCTGCGGCTGCGCAACGACTGGCCGTTCCTGCAGCGCTACGCCACCGAGAACGCCATCGACCGGGACCTGCCGCCCGGGCGGCGGCGAGTGGTGTTCATCGGCGATTCGATCACCCAGGGCTGGCGCGACTCCCATCCGGCCTTCTTCGCCGACAACGGATTCCTGGGACGTGGCATTAGCGGCCAGGTGACGGCCCAGATGCTGGTGCGGTTCTGGCCTGACGTGGTGGCGTTGAAGCCCGCCGCGGTGCACGTCCTGGCCGGGACCAACGACATCGCCCAGAACGCCGGCCCCTACGACTTCGCCGCCACCCAGGCCAACCTCCAGGCCATGACTATCCTGGCCCAGGCGAGCGGGATCGCCGTGATCCTGGCCACGGTCACGCCGGCGGCGGAGTTTCCCTGGCGGCCCGGCCTGGATCCCGCGGCCAAGGTCCGCACGCTGAACGCCTGGCTGAAGGCCTACGCGGCCGAGCGCGGCGCGGTGCTGGCCGACTACACCCAGGTGCTGGACGACGGGGCGGGCGGCATGAAGCCGGGCCTGGCCTATGACGGCGTCCATCCGACCCGCGAAGGCTATGCCGTCATGGAGCCCGTGGCGCTGGCGGCGATCGCCTCGGCCCTCGCGCCGAAGTGACCTGAAGGCCGGGAAGGCCAGGTCGATTTCGGAAATCTTTCGTCTCGTGTTGACAGCGCTGTCTAGCGCCCATAGGTTGATGCTACCGGCACTCTAGAAAAAGCCGGAACTCCACGGGAGGATGCGAACGCATCCCTCAAACTCCGCGCCTTGGCTCGTTCGGCTCCGCTGATCGAGACCGAGAACTGCTGCCGAAAATCAGGGGAATGCACAATGAAGACAAAATCTTATCGATCGCGCACGACTCTGCTCCGCGCCGCCTCGGCCATGGTGCTGCTGAGCGCCGGCCAGGCCATGGCCCAGGCCGCGCCTCCGCAAACCGAAGAACCATCGCAGGTTGATGCGGTGATCGTCACCGGCTTCCGGGCTTCGCTGGCGAACGCCCTCAATCTGAAGAAGAACTCGAACCTGATCATCGAGTCCGTGACCGCCGAGGACATGGGCAAGTTCCCGGACCAGAACATCGCCGAGTCCCTGCAACGCCTGCCCGGCGTGCAGATCGATCGCGAGAACGGCCAGGGCACCAAGGTCCGCATCCGGGGCCTGGACCAGAACGTCACGGTCCTGAACAACGAGATCTTCGTCAGCGGCCTGGAGATCTTCCGCCTCTACGAAGGCAAGATCACCCAGGACAATTCGCTGGAAGGCATCCCGTCGCAGCTGATCGGCGGCGTCGACGTCTACAAGTCGCCGGACGCCTCGCTGCTGGAAGGCGGCCTGGGCGGCATCATCAACCTGAAGACCCGCAACGCTCGCGACCTGGCCGACGACACCACCATCGCCGGCGACCTCCGCGGCCAGAAGGGGTCGGGCACCGACTGGACCCCGACCGGCTCGCTGGTGCTGGGCCACAAGTTCAGCGACCGCTTCGCCGTGCTGGGCACGATCTCGTACGACAAGACCGACAGCCACACCGACGTCCTGGCCGGCGAGAACCGCGGCGGCTGGGCCTATGAGGACCGCCCGCAGGGCGCCGGCACGGTCGACGTCTGGTCGCCGGAATACCGCTACGCCACCTATCGCGACCAGGAGCGCAAGCGCCTGGGAGCCTCGGTGAACCTCGACTTCGCCCTGACCGACTCGCTGCAGCTGACCGGCGACTGGTTCCACTCCGACCTGAAGATCCTGACCTCCGAGGCCTCGATCAAGTTCCCGTTCGCCAACGAGAACGCCAACTATTCGGCGACGGGCTTCACCAAGGACTCCAACGGCGTCCTGCAGACCGGCACGGTCACCGCCAACTCGGCCGAAGGCACCTCGTACGTGCAGAACGCCGAGGCCAAGACCGACAACTTCCAGGTCGCGCTGAACTGGGACAACGGCGGCCGCCTGACTGGCGGCGTCCGGGCGGCCTACTCGACCAGCGACTATGTCAGCGACAGCGGCAACAACGACGTCCGCTACACCCAGTACACCGTGCGTAACGGCACCGCCGCGGGCCTGGTGCCCAACGCCACCGCCCCGGCCACCTTCACCTACACCTACACCAACGGCGACAACCCGAAGTTCACCCCGGCCAATCCGAGCCAGTTCACCACCCCCAGCAGCGTCTTCGCCAAGTCGCACTGGGTGTTCGGCGAGCGGACCGGCATCGACAACAGTTCGGCCCGGGTCGACTTCAAGTACCGGCCGGAATTCGGCGAGAGCGGCGAGCTGGTGATCAGCGCCGGCGCCCGCTACGCCGAGCGCAAGGTCGACTCCGACTTCCTGCTGCTGCTGGCCGACTATTCGGGCAAGGGCGAGCTGAACGGCCAGGCCCTGGGCCAGGATTGGACGCCGCTGGGTTACTTCCAGGACGGCGCGATCGGCTACAAGTCGTGCGGCCTGCCGGCCGGCACGCCGAGCCGCCCCAACTGCGGCCAGACCGCCACCGACGACGGCCGCTTCGGCGCGTCCCCGGCCCTGATCACCCCGTACCAGACGGCGGCGACCAATCCGGAGCGCTTCGAGCTGCTGACCGTCGGCGGAATCTCGGCCCTGTTCCAAAACCGCGACCAGATGAAGAACCCGGTCCAGTGGCTGTCGGCGCTCTATCCGTCGACGCCGTTCAAGTACTACCGGGACCCTATCCAGTCGTTCAACGTCAAGGAAAAGACCACCACCGGCTACATGATGGCCGACGCGGGCGGGGCCGACGACCACTATCACCTGAACGCCGGCGTCCGGGTGGTGAAGACCGAGCTGACGATCGACTCCAGCGCCACGCCGACCGTGCCCAACTATTATGGCACCGACAGCTGGAACGGGGTGATCTCCAATCCGGAGCACGTCACCACCTCGCGGTCCTACACCGACGTGCTGCCCAGCTTCAGCGGGGTGTTCGACGTCACCGACAGCGACAAGGTCCGCGTCTCGGCGGCCCGGGTGATGTCGCGCCAGAACCTGTTCCAGCTGGGCACGGGCTCCAGTTACAACTTCACTCGCAGCTCGACCCCGGGCCCGAACCTCAACCGCTTCCTCTACACCAACGGCAACGGCGGCAACCCGGAGCTGGACCCTTACCGCGCCTCGCAGTTCGACGCGGCCTACGAACGCTATTTCGGCACGCAGGGCCTGCTGTCGGCGGCGGTCTTCTACAAGAACGTCGACTCGTTCATCCAGACCGACACAGTCTCGCGGACGGTGGCCGACGGTTCGGTGGAAGGCTCGACCACCGGGATCTTCACCCAACCGGTCAATGGCGAGGGCGGCGAGATCAAGGGCGTCGAACTGGCCGCGCAATACGCGTTCGCCAACGGCTTCGGCTTCACGGCCAACTACACCTACTCGGACTCCAAGTCGTCCAATTCCAACGACTACCAGGACAACCTGCCGATCCCGGGCGTGGCCAAGCACGCGTTCAACGTCCAGGGCTATTACGAGGCTCACGGTTTCGAGGCGCGCCTGTCCTATGCCTGGCGCGACAAGAGCTACCAGGGCAACTTCGCCTTCGGTTCGGGCGCGGACACCCATTCGCTGGGCGCCTGGGAGCGGGCCTACGGCCAGTTGGACGGCCAGATCGGCTACGCGATCAACGACCAGATCAAGGTGGTTCTGGAAGGCATCAACCTGACCAAGGAAGACACCGGCCGCTATCTGCAGTGGGAGAACCTGCCGTTCCGCTACGCCACCGGCGACCGCCGGGTGGTGCTCGGCGCACGGTTCAAGTTCGGCCTGTAGGTCGGGATCTGAGTTGGCCCCTTCGGCCCTCGGGCTGAAGGGGTCCCGGCGCGGCGACGGCCTACCCCCATCCCCAGCCGCCTCGCCGAGCCTGGAGCCGGCCGACCCCAAGCGGTCGGCGCCGTTTTCTTCTCGCGTTTCGGGAGGACGTCATGACCGACAGGTCCATTCGCTCGATCGCCATCGTCGGCGGCGGCACGGCCGGCTGGATGGCCGCCTGCCTGCTGAGCCAGGCCCTGCGCGGGACGGGCTGCGCCGTCACCCTGGTCGAGTCGCCCGACATCGGCGTGGTCGGGGTCGGCGAGGCGACCATTCCGCCGATCCTCGACTTCCTGAAGCTGATCGAGGTCGATCTCGACGCCTTCATTCCGGCTGTCCAGGCGACGTTCAAGCTGGGCATCAAGTTCGACGACTGGCGCGCGATCGGCGACGGCTACTGGCATCCGTTCGGGACGTTCGGCGTATCGATCGACCGCCGGCCCTTCCACCACCTGTTCCACAAGGCGCGAGCCCGGGGCCTGAACCCGACCGTGCCCCGGTTCAGCCTCGCCGCCGCTTTGGGCGACGCCGGCCGGCTGGCCCATCCCGATCCGCGCGCGCCCGGGCCGGTGGCCGGCCTGCGCCAGGCCCTGCATTTCGACGCGACCCTGGTCGCCGGCTTTCTGCGCGGCCATGCCGAGCGCCGCGGCGTGCGGCGGCTGGAGCGCGAGGTGGCCGGGGCGAGGCTGCGCGACGACGGCTTCATCGACGCCTTGGCGCTGAAGGGCGGCGGCGAGCTGGCGGCCGATCTCTATATCGACTGCAGCGGCTTTCGCGGTCTGCTGATCGAGCAGGCCCTGGGCGCCGGCTACGAGGATTGGACGCGCTGGCTGCCCTGCGACCGCGCCCTGGCCGCGCCGACCGCCCACGTCGGCCCGCCCGCGCCCTACACCCAGGCCGCGGCCCTGGGCGCCGGCTGGCGCTGGCGGATCCCGCTGCAGCACCGGGCGGGCAACGGCTATGTCTATTCCAGCGCCTTCATCGACGACGGCGCGGCCCAGGACGAGCTGCTGGCGGCGATCGGCCAGCCGCTGGCCGAGCCCCGCAGGCTGAGCTTCACCGCCGGCCGCCGCAAGGCGATGTGGAGTCGCAACTGCGTGGCCCTGGGGCTGGCCTCCGGCTTCCTGGAGCCGCTGGAATCCACCAGCCTCCACCTGGTGTGCAGCGGCCTCTACAAGCTGCTGGACCATTTTCCGGACCGCGATTTCGCGCCCGTCAACATCGCCGCCTACAACCGCGCCCTGGCCGACGAGTACGAAACCTATCGCGACTTCATCCTGCTGCACTATTGCCTGACGGCCCGCGACGACACGCCGTTCTGGCGCGAACGGGCCGCGGCGCCGCTGCCGGACCGCCTGGCCGAGCGGCTGGAGCTGTATCGCGCCTGCGGCCGGATCGACGCCAGGCCGGGCGAGCTGTTCACCGACCTGTCCTGGTTCTACATCTTCGAGGGCATGGGGGTGAAACCCCGGGCTTATGATCCCTTGGTCGAGGCGTCGAACTTCGACCAGGTGCGGGCCATCCTGCCCGAGCTGACCGCCCGGATCGACGCGGTCGTCGCCCAGAGCCCCGCCCACGAGGCCGCCCTGGCCGCGATCCTCCGCCGCAGCGCCGCCTGAACCATGGCGTCTCGTCCGTCCTGCTGGCCCGGTACCGCTCACATTTCCGCTAGACAGCGCTGTCAAGTCGTGTTGAGATTTCCGCCAGTCAGAGGGGCGCCAGCCTCCGCTTCAGGGAAGGAAACACCCACCCGCGTCCGCGCGCCCGATGGCGAGCGACGCCCGCCCCGTTCCGATCGTCTCGTCCCGTTCCAGCGCCGACCTGCCGGCGGGGATGACGCGCCTTCGCCAGACCCCTCCGGCGACGGCGCGCCTGGATCCCCTTCATCGGGGGCTCTCCAAACTCCGGCGCGACGATGTTCTCCTCGTCGCGCCGGTTTTTTGCCGCGCAATGTCCGCCCGCGCCTGCGTCGCCGGGTCGTTTCCCGAGGTGTTGAATGACCGTCCGCTTCCGTCGCCCGGCGATTTCGGCCCTGCTCGCCTCGACCATCGTCGCCTCGGCCGGCCTGACCGGCGCCTCGGCCCTCGCCCAATCCGCCGTCACCCCGTCCGCCGTCACCCCGTCCGCCGTCGCCCATCCCGCCCAGTGGCCCGCGGCGGCCAGCCCGGCGGCGATCACCGACGCCAGGACCGAGGCCTTCGTCAGCCAGCTGATGGCCAGGATGAGCGTGGAGGAGAAGGTCGGCCAGACCATCCAGGGCGACATCGCCTCGATGACCCCGGCCGATCTCGAGAACTATCCGCTGGGCTCGATCCTGGCCGGCGGCAACTCGGCGCCGGGCGGCGACGACCGCGCCCCGCCCAAGGCCTGGACCGACCTGATCGACGCCTATCGCAAGCAGGCGCTCGCCACGCGGCCGGGCCACGTTTCGATTCCGATCCTGTTCGGCATCGACGCCGTGCACGGACATAACAACATCGTCGGAGCGACGATCTTCCCGCACAATATCGGCCTGGGCGCCATGCGCGACCCGGCCCTGATCGGCCGCATCGGCCAGGCGACGGCCGAGGAGGTGGCGGTGGTCGGCGGCGACTGGACCTTCGGTCCCACCGTGGCCGTGCCGCGCGACGACCGCTGGGGGCGCAGCTACGAGGGCTATGCCGAGGACCCGGAGGTTGTGAAGTCCTATTCGGGTCCCATGACGCTGGGCCTGCAGGGCGTGCTCAAGCCTGGCCAGACCCTGGGCGCCGGCCATATCGCCGGCTCGGCCAAGCACTTCCTGGCCGACGGCGGCACCGAGGGCGGCAAGGACCAGGGCGACGCCAGGATCCCCGAGGCCGAATTGGTCGCCATCCACGCCCAGGGCTACCCGCCCAGCATCGACGCCGGCATCCTGACGGTGATGGCTTCGTTCTCCAGCTGGAACGGCCAGAAGATCACCGGCAACAAAAGTTTGCTGACCGACGTGCTGAAGGGCCGCATGGGCTTCCAGGGCTTCGTGGTCAGCGACTGGAACGCCCACGGTCAGCTGGCCGGCTGCACCAACACCAGCTGCCCGCAGGCGATGAACGCCGGGCTCGACATGTACATGGCCCCCGACAGCTGGAAGGGCCTCTACGATAACACCCTGGCCCAGGTGAAGGCGGGGCAGATCCCGATGGCGCGGCTGGACGACGCCGTGCGGCGGATCCTGCGGGTCAAGGTCAAGGCCGGGCTGTTCGAGCGTGTCGCCCCGACCGTCCAGGGCCGGTTCGACCGGCTGGGCGCGGCCGAGCACCGGGCGATCGCCCGCGAGGCGGTGGCCAAGTCGCTGGTGTTGCTGAAGAACGACGGCGTGCTGCCGGTCAGGCCGGGCGCTCGGGTGCTGGTCGCCGGCGCCGCCGACGACATCGGCAAGGCCTCGGGCGGTTGGACGCTGACCTGGCAAGGCACGGGCAACAAGAACAGCGACTTCCCGCACGGCCAGTCGATCTGGGGTGGGATCGAGCAGGCGGTGAAGGCCGCCGGCGGCCAGGCCGAGCTGGCGCCGGACGGCCAGTTCACGACCCGGCCCGACGTCGCCATCGTGGTGTTCGGCGAGGACCCCTACGCCGAGTTCCAGGGCGACCTTACCAACCTCGGCTACCAGTTGGGCGACAAGACCGATCTGGCCCTGCTCAAGCGGCTGAAGGCCCAAGGGATCCCGGTGGTGTCGGTGTTCCTGTCGGGCCGTCCTCTGTGGGTGAACCCCGAGATCAACGCCTCCGACGCTTTCGTCGCGGCCTGGCTGCCGGGCAGCGAGGGCGGCGGGATCGCCGACGTGCTGGTGGCCGGCCGGGACGGCAAGCCCCGG
>Ga0065165_1000278_pt1 | contig 87353 bp, 92 predicted proteins | sample AraplaMF_Cvi_mMF_FD_63813 | JGI IMG/M metagenome (GOLD analysis project Ga0065165, IMG submission 63813) | Arabidopsis root microbial communities from the University of North Carolina, USA - plate scrape MF_Cvi_mMF (version 2) (version 3) | ecosystem: Host-associated > Plants > Roots >... | reverse complement strand
GCTTCCTTGACCTCGATCACGTCGCCGACCTTGAGCTGGTAGCTCGAGATGTTGACCTTGCGGCCGTTCACCTTGATGTGGCCGTGGTTGATGAACTGGCGGGCGGCGAAGATCGTCGAGACGAACTTGGCGCGGTACACGACCGCGTCGAGACGACGCTCGAGCAGGCCGATCAGGTTCTCGCCGGTGTCACCCTTGAGGCGGCTCGCCTCGACATAGATGCCGTGGAACTGGCGCTCGCTGATGTTGGCGTAGTAGCCCTTCAGCTTCTGCTTGGCGCGGAGCTGCACGCCGAAGTCGGAGAGCTTGCCCTTGCGGCGCTGGCCGTGCTGGCCGGGGCCGTATTCGCGGCGATTCACGGGGCTCTTCGGGCGGCCCCAGATGTTCTGGCCCATACGGCGATCGAGTTTGTACTTCGCCTCACTGCGCTTAGTCATCGCGTCCTCTTCGGTTGCATGGTTTGAGGAAACGCGCCCTCCTGTGTGACGGGCCAGGCCCGGCACTGACAGGTCCGATCCCCAAAGCTTAAGGGAGTGGACCACGGGTCGCGAAACGCTTCGCGGGCCGAAATCGGCCCGCGAGCAGGCGGCTTTTAGGGGAGTTTGGGGTTCGCTGTCAATGCGAATGCCCCGGAATCACGTCCCGACGGCCCGGATCGGCTTCGGGTCCGCCGCGCGCAATTCGGCAGCGATTTCAGTGTTCAGGACCTGTTCCAGCCGGGTCAGGACCCGGGCGATGGGGGCCGCGTCCGTGACCCGGTGGTCCCAGCGGATCACGACATGAATGGTCTGGTCGGGCTCGACCACCCCGTAGCTGACGATAAACGGTCCGGGGGTGATGGGGTGGAGCTCGCCGCCGCCATAGGCGGCCACCGAGCTCACCGCAAAGCTGCCGAACCAATTGCCGCGCTGGCGGCCGAAATTGAGGCCGACCGCCCAGGACAGCCGCCGCAGCGGCAGCGGCAGCCGGGTCGCCCGCATGATCTTGCGGAACATCGGCACGTCCGCGATCGGCGCCGTCTTGGCCCGGCGAATCTCGGCGTCGACCGCGGCCAGAGCCATGGTTTCAGGGGACGCGATTCGCTGCGGCAGGACGCATTCCTCGCCATCCTCGACCCGGGCGATGGCCACCGACGCCACGCTATGCGGCAGCTCGTAGAGCGACGGCCAGGGCCATTTGGCGTAGACGGTGCGCAGGACCGGCTCGTCCCGGGCGACGAGGGCGAAGGCCTTGACGAACATCGCGGCCCAGCCGGCGGGCGCCATCGCGCCGGTGCGGGCCTCCAGCAGGGGACGGATAGTGAGCGAACGGGACAGCGAGACGAACGGCACGTCCATCGACGCCCGCATCAGGTCGCAGATCAGGCGGCGCGGCAGCGATATGGTCTTGGGCGTCCCGCGCATCGCTCTTTCGGTTCCTCCGGATGAAAATTTGTGCAGCGAGCGGGTTCCCGCTCGCCGCCTGCTGTAGCACGAACCAACCCGCTTGGGGCCGGTCGGTTCGCCGCGTCAGGGCGCCGGCGAGGCCAGCGGCTTGGTCCTGTCAACGACGTAAACGCCCAGCACTTTCATGGACTTATCGCCGTGGGCCTTGGCGTCGTGCACGACGCCTGCCGGGATCTGGTAGGAATCGCCTGGTTGCAGGGTTTTCTCAGGCTGACCGTCGATGAGCAGAGCCAGCTCGCCTTCGAGCACGTAGCCGGTCTCGATTCCCGGATGGGTATGGCGTCCGGCCGCGCCGCCCGCCGCGATTTCCGCGATCGCGGTGATGGTGTTGTAGCCGTCCGGAAATTCGACCTTCTGGAGCGGGGTGCGTTTGATGCCGGGCTGCTGGGCGACGGCGGCAACGGCGAGGCCGGTGAAGGCGAGAGCGAGCAAGGTCTTTTTGAGCATGGTTTTCCTCCCTGGATCCGCGGAGCCTAGCAGCGCCGCGGTTCCCGGCAAGGTGGCAATCGGCCCGTTCAGCGCCTGATGCCGTCGAACGCGGCCATGATGCCGCGCTGGAACAGCGACCAGTCGAAGCCAAGCGCGATGGCGCGATAGCCGCGGTCGATCAGGGCGTTGGCCTGGTCGGCGGTGCGGGCGACGCCGCCGATCGGCACGCCGCTTTTGAGGATGCCGGCCTCGGCGCGGGCGACCAGCTCGAGCAGTTCCGGATCGTCCATCTGGCCGCGCTTGTTGATGGACGTCGCGAGATCGCCGGGGCCGATCACCGCGACGTCGATGCCCGGCGTCGCCATGATCTCGTCGATCCGGTTGACCGCATCGACATGCTCGATGGTGATCATGCAGATCATCTCGTCATCGGCCGATGCCATGTAATCCGGCATCGACTGGCCCCAGCGGAACGGCGCGTGGAAGGGGCCCCAGAGCCGATCACCGCGTGGCGGATAGCGCACGCTGCGTACCGCCTTCTCGGCCTCGGCACGATTGGTGATCATCGGGAAATTGATGCCGAAGGCGCCGATGTCCATCGGCGCTTTCGCAAGCCACGGCTCGTTCGCCGCGATCCTCACCAAAGGCGTGCACGGCGTGCCGGTGGTGGCCGCGATCATCGCATGCGCCTCGGTGAGCCCGATCGGGCCGTGCTCGAGATCGACGATGATCCAGTCGAGCGAGCGCGCCATGATCTGCACCGTCTGCACGCTGGGGATGGTCGCGATCGCGCCGAAGGCGGGGCGCCCCTCGCTCCACAATTGGCGGAGGCGATTGAGCGGCGTTGCGGGGACCGACATGACAGGACCTGCGGAGAATTGGCGACGGCGAAGCCTAGCAGCGCGCCGTCGCGGCGCAAGATCAGGCGACCGCTCGGCCGCCGAAGAACGGCGTCAGCGTGGCGGAAAGGCCATGCACGCGGTTCGAGGTGAAGATCATCTCGGCGCCGGACTGCGCGATGCCGCCGTTGCGCGGGCCGAGCAGGTCGGAGACGCGGCGGGCGATCGCGGGGGCCGGGTCGATCCATGCGACCGGCCAGGGCGCGAGCTTTTTCATCCGGTCGAGCAGCAGCGGATAATGGGTGCAGGCGAGGACCACCGTGTCGGTGCGCGACGTCGCATCCCCGGCGTCGCCGACGAAGCAGGGGGCGAGCTCGGCGAGGATATCGCTGTCGCTGATCGCGTGGCCGCCGAGCTCGCGTTCGGCGAGCGAGGCAAGCTCGGGCGAGCCGACCAGCGTCACCTCGCAGCCCTGCGCGTAGTCGCGGATCAGCGCCTTGGTGTATTCGCGCTTCACCGTGCCCTTGGTGCCGAGCACCGAGACGCGGCGGGTCTTGGACTGCGCGCAGGCCGGCTTGATCGCCGGCACCGTGCCGACGAAGGGCAGGGAATAAGCGGCGCGCAAGTGCGATAGGACCAGGGTGGACGCCGTGTTGCAGGCGATGACGACGAGGTCAGGATCATGCGTGCCGATCAATTCACCCATCAGCGGCACGACGCGGGCGATGATCTCGTCCTCGCCGTGGTGGCCGTAGGGGAAGAAGGCGTCGTCGGCGACGTAGGTATAATGCGCATCCGGACGCGCGGCCACGACCTCACGCAGCACGGTGAGACCGCCAAGGCCGGAATCAAATACCAGGATCGTCGGGGAATTGGTCACGTCGCTACCTTAAAAGCTCATGGTTACCATTCGGTTTTTAGGGCGGTTTTGCGGCGAGGCCCGCATGAGGCCAGTTTGGAACGATTCAATTTCGTGTTCGACGCCTGTTCCCGGTATCAGCAGGGATATTGCAGTGCGGACGGGGGCAACTCCGCAAAATTCCGGGGGCTGAGATGATCAGAAACACTGGTAACGGCTGGGGCAGTGTGTCCCGATGGCTGCACTGGGGCCTGGCGCTGGCGATCCTCGGCATGATCGGCTTCGGCTGGTGGATGAACCACATCCCGGCGCGGCCCGACCGCTTCTTCTACCGCTCGATCCATGCCGATATTGGCTATCTGATCCTGCTGCTCACCGTGCTGCGCCTAGTCTGGCGCGTCGCCAACCCGACGCCGGCGCTGCCGGCCGACAGCCTGCCCTGGCAGAAGCTCGCCGCCCGCATCAGCCATGGCGCGCTCTATCTCGCCGTTCTCGTCGTCATCATGCTCGGCTGGGCGCATTCCGGCGCGCACACGCCCGATTATTCGGATTTCTTCGGCCTGTTTCACGTGCCGCAATTCACCGCTGCGGACAAGGCGGCGGCGAACGCCTATGAGGATCGCCACATCCTGTTTGCCTATGTGCTGCTCGCCTTGATCGCGGTTCACGTGGTCGCCGCGCTCTGGCACCACTTCATCCGCCGCGACCGCGTCGTGGCGCGGATGGTGACGGACGAGGCAGGGTAGGGCAGTCTCGTCCCGGACGCGCTGCAGCGTGCAACGCTGCTGCGCAGAGCCGGGACCCAAGCCACAATGTAGCGCCCGGCTGCATGGGCCCCGGCTCCGCAGCGCACCGTCGAAGAGACGTTGCGCTGCGTCCGGGGCACGAGAGCGAAGTGCAGGGCACTCTCTCCCCACAGCGTCATCGCGAGCGCAGCGAAGCAATCCAGAAGTCTTTCTGCGGGTGGTAGTCTGGATTGTTTAGCTGAGCTCGCAATGACGAGGTAGGATGTCGCGCCAGCTTTGCTTCATCTCTTCAGGAGTCCCGATGCTCACCGTCCATCATCTCGGCAAGTCGCAATCCGAGCGTATCGTCTGGCTCTGCGAGGAGCTCGAACTTCCCTATGAGCTGAAGCGCTACACGCGCGATTCCGTGACCATGCTGGCGCCGCCTGACTACAAGGCGCTGCACCCGATCGGGGCCGCGCCCGTCATGACCGACGGCGACCTCGTCCTCGCCGAGTCCGGCGCGATCGTCGACTACATCATGGCCAGATACGGCAACGGGCGCCTCGCGCTCCGCCCCGACGATCCTGATTTCGCGCAGTTCCTGTACTGGTTTCACTTCGCCAATGGCACGCTGCAGGCCGGCATGGGCCGGCTGATGATCCTCAACCGGCTCAAGCTCGCTGATGATAATCCGATGCTGGTGGCGACCAGGGGCCGCGTCGATCGTGCGTTCGATCTGGTTGATGCGCGGATGCGCGACGCCGAATATCTCGCCGGCGACACCTTCACCACCGCCGACGTCATGATGGGTTTCTCGCTCACCACGATGCGCTACTTCCAGCCCTATGATCTCCAGCGCTGTCCGAACGTGGTCAAATATCTCGGCCGCATCGGTGCGCGACCGGCCTACCGGCGCGCGATGGAGAAGGGCGATCCCGGCATGGCGTTGCTGCTCAGCTAAGCCGCAATCACGCAATCCGGTTGGTGGTGGCCGCTCGCGCCGCGTTGAGCTGGTTCTGCAACCGGTCGATGTTTTGCAACAGGCGCTGGCTGGTCAGCACCAGGAAGTAATAGCCGAACTGCGGGTCCTGGAAGTAGATCTCGAGCAGCCGGTCATAGGTGATGGTCAGCACCTGTCCGTCTTCGATGCATTCGATCGTTCCGGTGCGCCGGTTGTCCGGCGTCAGGAAGCCGAGCTCGCCCATCAGCGCGCCGGGCCCGATCTCGACGCCGATTTCCTTGACCAGGAACTTGCCGGTGACCGTCAGCAGCATGTCCTTCGCCGGGTCGCCCAGCTTGAACAGCGTGTCGCCGCTGCGATACTTGCGCTCGGTCATGAACGGCTTGAGCCACTCGATCGACATGTCGCCTTCGGCGGCATGGCGCGCCTTCTTCACCAGCTTGAGCATCTGCCGCAGGCGCAGGGCGTTGATCGGAAGCATCAGGAGATAGAGCAGGAACGTCGAGACGTTGGCGGTGAGCGCGCCGAAGATAGCGAAGAAGGCGCAGCCGATCATGTTGGCGACGCGCAGCGGCACCATCGTTCGCATCAGGAGGGTGGCGACGAAGAAGCCGGCGCCGACCGCGGCGAATAGATTGGCCAGCGTGATGTTGCTGACGAAGATCTCCAGCATCCGGTTGAAGATTGCGTCGTAGGTGACGTTGTTGGGATCGAGGCCCATCTGGACCAGGATCTTCGCGATCCTGAGATTGTCCGTCGCCGCATCGAGAATGCGGTCGAGGATCGAGGAAATGTCTGCGCTGCCGGACGGCATGGTACTAACCCCGCGTAAGGCCTTTAGTCCTGGTCGGTATTCGCGACACCTATAGCCGAAATCGAATGACGACCGCTTGAAATGAAGCCTTCGGCCGCCATGCCGCAAGAGACAAATTTTAGCCTGATCGGGCGTTTCGGCAATTGCCCGTTGGTTGTGCGTATGGCCCCGGCGCGTGCGTGATTCGAGGACCTCGGGGGCCGGCTCTGGTGCCGCGGACGGGCCTCTTGGACGGACGGCGCCCGGCGAGGCGGGGCGCCTGTGGTCTCCGGCCTATGGCTTGGCGGCGGGCTGCACGACCTGCTGTTCGACGAGGGCGAGGTGTCCCGGCAGCGACCCGGCACGCAGCAGCATGGCGACGCTGCTTGCCTCCTCCAGGCTGAAATTGCCGGAGATCTGGCCCGAGCCGCCGGTGATCGGCTCGCGGATCACCGGGGCGGAGACGACCTTGCCGTCGAGCACGATGGCGAAGGGCCTGCCGACATTCTCTTCGGTGATGTGGGCGAAACGCCGCGTGCCGCGGCCGTTGAAGCGGAACGAGGCGATCGGGTCCTTCGTGCCGGCCGCAAATCCCGGACCCACATAGCTGATGTCGTCGCCGTCGAGCGCGCTGTCCTTGGCGACCAGATAGGGGCGCTTGTCCTTGAAGCCGGGCAGGACTTCGGTGCCTGCGGGCGGCGCGCCGGATTGCGCCTGCTCCGCCGGCATCGAGACGTCGACCAGGCGGAAGCTGACCTTGACCTTGGTGGCGAAGATCGTGGTGACACGCTCGGGCTCCATCATGCCCGGGATGAAGATGCGGATGCGGTCCGTGCCGTCAGGCTGGACGCTGGCAAGCTTGACATCGGCGTCCTTCAGGCGCTGCTCGATCATGGCGATGGAATCTTCGACGAGATCGTGCAGCCGTGCCGCGGATGCGGCCTCGGTCGGCGCGAATCTGACCAGTCCGTCACCACGGTCGGTGACGTCAAGCGCATGCGACGGCAATCCCTCCGCGGCTGAAGCGAGCTTGCGCGCGAACTGTTCGCGGCCCCTGGCATCCGCGATCTTCAATTCAACGCCGCCGTCGCGGATCGCAAGCCCGGAGAAGGCGATCTTGCCGTCGCGCAGGGTCTTGTAGACGTCGTCGCGCAAATCCGTGACGACGCTCTCGCGCAAGCCGTCGGTGTCGACCTTGTAGACGATGCGCGAGCCGCCGAGCTTCTCCATCTTGTCGGCGACGAAAACGGCGATCTTGGCGCGCATCTTGTCGAGCTGGCTGTCGGCGGCGAGCGCTCTGTGCGGTACGGTGATCATGGCCGCCATGGCGAGCGCGACAATCATCGGTGTCGTGCGGCTTAGCAGGGGCGTCGTCATGATTACCTCAAGTCTTGCGGCAGGACGCTGGCAGGCGAATCCAATGCCTGTTCTTGGTCCCCGAACCGGGCACGGAGGTTCAAAAGCCTCTCATCCGCATGCTACGGCCGTAGCCGTTAAGCCATGGACGAACGCCAAATCATCCATCATTCTGTCCGCGCACGGCCGGCCATCGGCCGAGGCCTCGCCGACTAAAATGTCAAAAGACAGGGGGCGGGGGCATGCATCTGAGGGAGGATGGAATTCAATGGCGGGCATCCACACGCTCGATCGGTTGATCGGCAGCGAGTATCCGGAGCTTTTGACGGATGCAGAGGTCCGGGCCTTCGAGCAGATCCCTTACGCCGATCGCGTCGCAGCCGAGAGCACCTATGATGCCATCAGGCTCGGCGCTGCGCGCAATCCGGACGGGGCGGCGATCCAGTTCCTGCAAAATGCCGATCCGGCCGACACGCCGGTCGTGGTGACGTATCGCGATCTGATCGCGCGCGTCACGCAGGCCGCCAACATGTTTCACGCGCTCGGCGTCGAGAAGGGCGACGTCGTCAGCTTCATGCTGCCGCTGGTGCCGGATGCCTTCGTGACGCTGCTCGGCGCCGAGGCCGCCGGCATCGCCAATCCCGTCAATCCGTTGCTGGAGCCGCACCAGATCGCGGAGATTCTGGAAGCCGCGAACACCAAGATCCTGGTGGCGCTCGGGCCGATGCCCGGCACCGATATCTGGCAGAAGGTCGAGCAGATCCGCCCGCAACTCAAGCACCTGAAGGCCATCGTGCAGGTGTTCGGCGGCGGCGACCCCGCGAACGGTATCTTTGCCTTCAACGATCTGATCAGGCAGCAGCCGTCGGACCGGCTTGTGAGCGGGCGCAAGATTTCGGGCAGAGACATCGCCGCCTATTTCCACACCGGCGGCACCACCGGTACGCCAAAGCTGGTGCGGCACACCCACGCCAATCAGGTCTATCAGGCCTGGGCGCTCAATCTGCTGCTGAAGCCGAAGCCGGGCTCGAATTTGCTGTTCGGCATGCCGCTGTTTCACGTTGGCGGATCGCTGACGCAGGTGCTGTTGACGCTGTCGAGCGGCGGCTCACTGGTCGTGCTGTCGCCGAGCGGCTGGCGCAATCCGAACTCCGTCAAGAACATCTGGGCGCTGGTCGAGCGCTTCAAGCCCGAGGCACTGTCGAGCGTGCCGACGGTGCTCGCGGCGACGCTCGCGGTGCCGCCTGACAATGCCGACATCTCCAGCCTGAAATATGCCGCCGGCGGCGGCTCGGCGATTCCGGTCGCGGTGGGCTCGGCGATCCAGGAGAAGCTGAAGCTGCCGGTGGTGGAGGTCTACGGCATGACCGAGACCTCGAGCGTGCATACGCTCGCTTATCCTTCACGTCCGATCCGGCTCGGCTCGGTCGGCCTTCCCATGCCCTATGCGCGCGTGCGCATCGTGCAGCTCGACGCCGATGGCAAGCTCATCCGCGACTGCGCGCCCGACGAGATCGGTGTCGTCATCATGGCCGGGCCCGGCGTGTTCGGCGGCTATCTGAACGACGAGCACAACAAGGGCGCCTTCGTCGACGAGGTCTGGGTCAATTCCGGCGATCTCGGGCGGCTCGATGCCGATGGCTATCTCTGGATCACCGGCCGCGCCAAGGATCTCGTGATCCGCGGTGGCCACAACATCGATCCGGCGCCGATCGAGGAGATCATGTTCCGCCATCCCGCGGTCGGCTTTGCCGCCGTGGTCGGCCAGCCCGACGCCTATGCCGGCGAGCTGCCGGTGGGGTACGTGCAGCTGAAGCCGGGCGCGACGGTTGAGCCCGGCGAACTCGAGACATGGGTACGCGAGCGCACGCCGGAGCGCGCCGCCGTTCCGGTGCAGGTCATTCCGATCGACCCGATGCCGGTGACGGGGGTCGGCAAGGTGTTCAAGCCGCAGCTGCGCTGGGACGCGGCGCAGCGCGTCTTCACCAGGATATTGTCGCCCATCATCGAACGCGGCATCGACTGCAAGGTGAAGGTCGGCGCGCACGGCAGCCATGGCTCGATCGCAACCGTGACGCTTGCGGGCCTGCCGGCCGAGCAGCGCGAGTTGGTTGCCGACGAGGTGCATACGCTGCTCGACCCGTTCGTGATGCGGCACGAGGTGGTGCAGGGGTAGAAGACTGGAACCTCGTGAAGAGGGGGCGACGCTTCGCCGCACGGTCGAGAGGCCATCCTTAGCCGCTATGTGACCATTGTCACATAGGGAAGAATTGGCAATGTGCCACGCTCCGAATAGTCTCAGGGAATTGCATCCGGGGGGACGCACGTGATTCCGCTTCGGCTATTTGCTTTTTTGATACTTGCTATGGGCATTGCCTGCGGACCGGCGCATGCCGACCGGCGCGTCGCGCTCGTCATCGGCAATTCCGCCTACAAGAGTGCGCCGAAGCTCGGCAATCCCGTGAACGACGCCACGCTGGTCGGCGGCATGTTCAAGAAGGCGGGCTTCGATTCCGTGGACGTCAGGCTCGATCTCAGCGCCAGCGAGATGCGGCGCATGTTGCGCGAGTTTGCCGGCAGGACGCGCGACGCGGACATGGCGGTGATCTATTATGCCGGCCACGGCATCGAGCTCGACGGCACCAACTATCTCATTCCGACGGATGCGACTCTGGAGACCGATGGCGACGTTCTCGACGAGACCATCCCGGTCGAGCGTGCACTGTTCGCGGTCGAGCCTGCCAAGCAGCTCCGCCTGATCATCCTCGACGCCTGCCGCGACAATCCCTTCTCGAAGACGATGAAGCGCACGCTGGCCTCGCGCGCGATCGGACGCGGTCTGGCCAAGGTCGAGCCGACCAGTCCCAACACCATGATTGCCTTCGCCGCAAAAGCAGGTTCGACCGCATCTGACGGCGATTCAAGAAACAGCCCGTTCGCGGTCGCCCTGGTCGAGCACTTGCCGAAGCCGGGGCTCGATCTGCGCAAGGCCTTCGGCTTCGTGCGCGACGACGTGCTCAAGAGCACCGGCTACAAGCAGGAGCCCTATGTCTACGGCTCACTCGGCGGCGACGACGTACCGCTTGTTGCAGTCAAGCCGGCCGCGACCGGTCCGCAGGCCAATCCGCAGGACGCTGTTCGCAGGGACTATGAACTCGCGCTCCAGCTCGCCACGCGCGATGCCTGGGAAGCGTTTCTGGCGCAGTATCCCGACGGCTTCTACGCCAATCTCGCCAAGGGCCAATTGAACAAGATCGGCGCGGAAGAGACGCGCGTTGCAGCCGAACAGAAGGCCAGAGCTACCGAACAAGAAAAGACGAGGCTTATTGCCGAGCGCGCCCAGAAGGCCGAGCAAGAGAAGGCGGCCGCCGCGGCCAAGGCGGCCGAGGAGGCGCGGATCGCGGCAGAGAGGCAAAAGCAGATCGAGCAGGCGAGGGCCGAAGCGGCGGAGCAGCAGCGCAAGGTGGCTGAGGCTGCAGCTGCGAAAGCGCTCGCCGAGAAGCAGGCCGCCGAGAAAGCGAAAGCCGAGCTTGCCGCCAAACAAGCCGCCGAGAAGGCTGAGCAGACCGCAAAATTCACGGCCGATCGGCAGATCCCCGAGGCCGAGCAAAAAGTTGCCACTCTCTCGCCGACTCCCGCATCCACGTTATCGCCAGCCGATCTAACAAGGTCCGTGCAGAGCGAACTGCGCCGCGTCGGCTGCTCGACCGCCGCTGCCGATGGCGACTGGAACGCAGCTACGCAACGCTCGCTGGCGCTGTTCAACAAATATGCGGGCACCCAGTTCGACGCGAAGCTTGCCAGTGTCGACGCCCTCGATGCGCTGAAGGCCAAACCGGGACGCGTCTGCCCGCTGGTCTGCAATTTCGGCTTCAAGGCCGACGGCGATCAATGCGTCAAGATTACCTGCCGCGCCGGCTATCGCGTCGGCGACGACAACGAGTGCGAGAAGATCCAGGAGAAAAAGCCGGTCGCGACCCGTGAGGATTCGAAGCGGCGCGACCAGGATCGCAAGCAGAGCGATGCCGCACCGTCGGCGCCGCAGGCGAGCGGGCAGATGATCTGTAACAACGCCGGATGCAGGCCAGTCGCCAAGGGTTGTCGCCTCGGACTGATCCCCAATGCGAGTGGCAGCCTCAAGGTCACCGGCGAGGTCTGCAACTGAGGCCCAAGCATCGGTAAGTCCCGGTTTGATCAGAGACGCCGGCGATCGAGGCGAGAGAGACGCAAGGTATCACCAGACTTGCATGCCTCGCCGCAAGCGCGCATCATCCCTCCCAAAAAAAGGGGGGAAATCGATGCTCCAAGTCTCGCGCCGCCGTCACCTTCAGCAATTGTCGGGTGTGGTCGGAGCCGCCGCGCTGTCGGGATGGCCGAGATCCTCATCGGCTTCGGAAGCCGACATCCCGCCCGAGGGCATCGGCAAGGGCATCCAGCACGTCTCCTACAGCGACATCGGCGAGCGGCCCGACAGCGTGCAGGTGATGTTCAACCGCCAGCATATCTATGTCGGGCACATGTTCAGCGACGGCGTGACCATCCTGGACGCGTCCGATCCGCGCGCGCTGAAGCCGGTCAATTTCTTCACCGCGGGGCAATACACCCGCACCCACCATTTGCAGGTGGCGGAAGACATGCTGCTGCTTGCGAACGGCGCCAACATCGTCGCGATGCAGTCCTACGACAACATGCGCGGCTATTTCGAGAACACGCTGGCCGACAGCATCACCAAGGCCAAGAAATTCCGTTCCGGCCTCTCGCTCCATGACATCTCGAAACCGGGCGAGATGCGCGAGATCGCGTTTCTCGAAATGCCGGGCTTCGGCATCAACCGGCTGTGGTGGCCGGGCGGCCGCTACGCCTATGTGTCGGCGCATTTCGACGGCTTCACCGATCACATCCTCTGCGTGGTCGATCTCAAGACCATCACCAAGCCGGAGATCGTCGCGAAATGGTGGCTGCCGGGCATGAACCGCGCGGCAGGCGAGCCTGCGACGCCGAAGGGCAAGCGCTTTGCGCTGCATCACATGATCACGGCGGGCGATCGCGGCTATGCCGCCTGGCGTGACGGCGGCTTTACCATCCACGACATCAGCGATCCTACCAATCCTAAGCTGTTGTCGCACATCAACTGGTCGCCGCCCTTTGCCGGCGGCACGCATACGCCGCTGCCGTTGCCGAAGCGGCAGCTCGCGATCGTCGCGGATGAGGCGAATGCGGACCAGTGCGCCAAGGGCCTGTTCCACACCTTCGTGCTCGACGTGCGCGCGCCGCAAAACCCGGTGCCGATCGCAACCCTGCCGACGCCGCGCGACCGCGATTTCTGCACCAACGGCACCTTCGGTCCGCATAATCTGCACGAGAACCGGCCGGGCTCGTTCCAGAGCGAGGAGACGATCTTCGCGACCTACAACAATGCCGGCGTCAGGGTGTTCGACGTCAAGGACGCTTTTGCGCCGAAGGAAATCGCCTTTTGGGTGCCGCCGACGCCGAAGAAGCTCGTCGATCCCCGCCCGAACGTCGCGCTCGCGGCAAAAACCTGCGACGCCTATATCCGGCCCGACGGGATGATGTTCGTCAGTGACTGGAACGCTGGCATGCACGTGCTGCAATATCAGGGGTGAACGGCCGCTCCGGATCGCGCTGCCGTGGGTGGGCAAGGCACAACGCGCCGTGCCCACCATTCGCAATGGCGGGCACGCTTTCGCTTTGCCCCCCTGCGAGGCCTGCGGCTAACCCGCCGGCATCCGCGTTTCGACCAGGCGTGCCCAGAACGACGCACCGTGGCCCAGAATGTTGTCGTTGAAGACATAGGCCGGGTGGTGGCACTCGTTGCCGTCGCCCATGCCGACCAGCACCATCGCGCCGGGGCGGGCTTCCAGCATGAACGAGAAATCCTCCGCGCCCATCATCGGAATGAACTTGTCGTTGACGCGATCAGTGCCGACGATGTCGCGGGCGATGTCCGCGGCAAGGCCGGCCTCGTGCGCATGGTTCATGGTCACCGGATACATCCGCGTGTATTTCGTCTCCGCCGAACCGCCATAGGCGCGGGCGATGCTGTCCGCGACTTCGCCGATACGGCGCTCGACCAGATCGCGCACGTCGGGGTCGAGGGTGCGCACGGTGCCGCCGAGCTCGGCAATCTCCGGGATGATGTTGAAGGCCGTGCCGGAGTGGAATTGCGTAATCGAGATCACCGCCGATTTGAGCGGATCGACATTGCGTGCGACGATCGATTGCAGCGCATTCACGATCTGCGAGCCGATCAGCACGCTGTCGACCGATTTGTGCGGACCCGCGCCGGCGTGGCCGCCCTTGCCGTGGACCGTGATCTGGATGTTGTCGGAGGAGGCGAGCATCGCGCCGGGGGTGGTAGCGAAATGGCCTTCGGGCAGGCCCGGCATGTTGTGCATGCCGTAAACCTCCTGGATGTTCCAGCGCGTCATCAGGCCGTCCTCGACCATGGCTTTGCCACCGCCGCCGCCTTCCTCGGCGGGCTGGAAGATCAGAACCGCGTTGCCGTCGAAATTGCGCGTCTCGGCGAGATATTTGGCGGCGCCCAGCAGCATGGCGGTGTGGCCGTCATGGCCACAGGCGTGCATCTTGCCGGGGACCTTTGAGGCGTAGGCCACGCCCGATGTCTCCATGATGGGCAGCGCGTCCATGTCGGCGCGGAGCCCAATGGTCTTGCCGGAGGCCGATTTGCGGCCGCGGATCACGCCGACCACGCCGGTACGGCCGATGCCCGTCACCACCTCGTCGCAGCCGAAGGCGCGCAGTTTCTCGGCGACGATGCCGGCGGTGCGGTGGACCTCGTAAAGCAGCTCCGGGTTCTCGTGGAAGTCATGGCGCCAGGCGGCCATTTCGTCGGAGAGGGCGGCGATGCGGTTGACGATGGGCATGGGGAGGGGGTCCGTTTCTTATGATGAGTTCGATGGGTAAGTCAGCGTAGCGTAACCCTCCGCCGGGTCACAGGAGCTTGTCTATCTGGCCGCGAGGTCGAGGGACGACCACCCGGGCGGGCAGCTCCGCGGGCAAAAATTCACTGTCAATCACGGATCATTGACTGACAGATATTGAAATCTGTCAGCGAGACGTGTATATCCATTCCCGGACGCTCCGATTGGGCGTCCCGTGGTCAGCCCTCCCGGGGGCCCCGGGGTTCGTAACGATTTCGAGCCAAGGGACGTAATTTTGGGGTGGGGACCGCGGCCGAATGGAGACTTAAGACAATGACGACCGAAATCATCAACCTCACTGGCACGATTGGGCATTGGCTCAATTTGCTGGTGGCGCGCCAGATCGCGGCGCAGGCTGCAAAACTGCCTCATTAAGGCGTAGGCTTTCCGAAACGACCGGTGCGGGCGCTTCGGAAGCAGCCCTATCACCGGACGAACCCTGAACGGGAACAAGGTGCTGGCATGAATGAAGCCGTTATCCTGACGCCGGAGCGGATCCTCGAAGTCACCGAGGACGTCTTGCGGCGCTACGGACTTGCCAAGGCCACCGTGGTGGACGTTGCCCGCGCGCTCGATGTGAGCCACGGCAGCGTCTATCGTCATTTCCCGAGCAAGGCCTCGCTGCGCGAGGCCGTCGCCAAACGCTGGCTCGACCGCATCGACGCACCGCTGCTGGCGATCGCCGAGGAGCAGGGGCCGGCGGCTGACAGGCTCGACCGCTGGCTGCGCACGCTGTTCGCCGCCAAGCGTTCGCGCGTGCTCGACGACCCCGAAATGTTCGACACCTACCTGACGCTGGCGCGGGAGGCCTGCGCGGCCGTCAAGTGCCACAAGGATACCATGATCGACCAGATCGCGGCGATCCTGGCCGACGGCGTCAAGCAGGGCGCATTCGCCGTGGACGACGTCAAGACCACTGCGCGCGCGGTGTTCGATGCCACCAGCCGATTCCATCATCCGGGCCATGCCGATGAGTGGAAGGATGTGGACTTGCCTGCGCGTGTCGACGCGACGCTCACGCTGGTGCTGCGCGGGTTGAAGGCTTGCTGAGAGCCTAGAGCCGCAAGCGACGCCGGGGTTTCTCTTCTCAAACTCACACGTAGCCTTGCGGATAGAACCCCTCATCCGGCGCTTCGCACCACCTTTTCCCACAAGGGGAGAAGGAAGAAAGTGCGCCCCTAACAATAACGTCTAGATCCGCGTCAGCCCGCAATTCGCCGCCAGCCGCACCAGCTGTGCATCCGTTCGCGCGCCGGTCTTGGTCTTGATGAGATAGTGATAGTTCTGCACCGTCTTGACGCTGAGATTGAGATGCGTCGCGATCTGCTCGGTGGTGGCGCCGCCGGCGAACTGGCGCAAAATTTCGATCTCGCGTTCGCCCAGCTGATCCAGCGCCGAGCCCGCCGACAGGCTGTCCTCGGCCAGGATGTGCGCGATGTCGTCGCTCATGGCGCGTTCGCCGCGGGAGACGCTGCGGATCGCGGTGACGACGGCGGTCGGCTCGCTGCTCTTGGTGACGAAGCCGGAGGCGCCGGCGCCGAACGCTGCCTTCACCAGCACGGCTTCGTTGTGCATGGTGAAGACGAGAATGCGAGCCCGCGGATTGCGGGCGCGGATGTTGCGGATCGCTTCCAGTCCGCTCGCGCCGGGCATCGAGATGTCGAGCACGACGACATCGGGATCGTGCGTCTTGAAGGCGCTATAGGCATCCGCGGCGTTGTCGGCCTCCGCGACGACATGGAGATCGCCCTGGCTCTCCAGCACGCGCCGGTAGCCTTGCCGGACGATCGGGTGATCGTCGACCAGCAGCACCGAAATGCCTGTTGCGGCGACCTCGCTCATGCCGGCCTCACGCGGCGAGCGGAATGGTGGCGGCGACGCTCAGCCCGCGATTGGCTGATAGAATCGACAAGGATCCACCCGCCGCCGCGACACGCTCGCGGATGCCGGTGAGGCCGAAGCCGGCCGAGCGCGCGACGCGTTCCGCATCGCCGCCGCCGTCGTCCTCGACGCGGATCAACAGCGCATCGTCCTCGCCGGCGCGCCGCTCGACGCGCAAGGAGATTTCGCGCGCCGCGCTGTGGCGGAGCGCATTGGTCAGGCATTCCTGCGCCACGCGATAGGCGGTCGTCGCAGCCGCGCCGCTGATGTCGGTCAGATCGCCCCTGAGGTCGAGCTGGATCGTCGGCTGGGTCGCGCTCTGCGAGCGCCAGCTGTCGACGAGGTTGACCAGGCTTGCCTCGAGCCCGAGCTCCTCGGGCAAGGGATTGCGCAGCCGCTTCAGCGCATCGCGCAGCGAGGCCATCAGGTGATGGGTGGCTTGCGAGATCATCCGCGCGTCCTGCGCGACGCCGTTATCCTTGCCCTGCTTCGCGCTCGCCGTCTCGATGATGTTGGCGAAGGCGAGGATGGCGGAGAGATTTTGCCCGAACTCGTCGTGCAACTCGCGGGCGAGGGCGCGGCGTTCGTCGTCGCGAATCTCGATCAGGCGCCGCGTCAGTGCCGCGCGCTGCTCGGTCGCTTCCTCCAGCCGGCCGCCGAGCTCGCCGACGGCGCTGCCGATCATCGCCAGCTCCATCGAGCGGAAGCGCGGCAATTTCGTGCGATACTGGCCGCGCGCCATGCGCTGCAAGGCGGTGACGATGGTGCGCGCCGGCGCCAGCGCATGCGCAATCGCGAGCGAAGCGAAAAGCGAGATCGCCGCCGCCATCAGCAGCGCGACATCGACCACGTTGAGGAGGTACTCCCAGGCGAGCGAGATTGCCGCTGCGGCATCCGGCGTTGCGACCACCGTCCCGGCGGCCGCCGCGCGGGGGCTGACGGGCCTTATCACTTCGGCGTGGCTGCCGAGGAAGATGGGGACGATCGCGGCGAACCAGGCCGGCGGCGTCTTGCCCAGCCCCTGGCTTTGGCCACACAGCGGCTTTTCGAATGCGAAGGCCGGCTGGAACTCGACGCAGACGCCGGGCGAGATCAGCTTCATCGTCTCCAGCGTGCGCCACTCCGGAACCGGCAGGAGCTGCTCGCGGGTTCTGCTGCTGCGCAACAAGAACTCGTGCCAATACAGCGCCTGAAGCGCCTGCGCGACCCGCTGCGCCGAGGCCGCCGTCGCCCGGTCGACGCTGCGATAGGCATCGAACGTGGCCCACACCGTCGCGGCTCCCAGGCAGAGCGCCACAATGAGCAGCAGACGGGCGACAAGCTGAAGCACGAGGCGCATGCGATCATCCCCGACGTTTGGTAAGCTCAGCCTAACAACGCCGCCGCGCCTTGCCAATTGCGAGGTTTGGAGCGGATCTCAGCTCGGGCAAATTTCCCAACCCGGATTGGGCATGGCTCTTTGGACCGGGCGCGGCGGCTTTGATCTAATTGGCAAGAATCTTCTAGGCAATCGTTGCAGGCCAATCCCCTGCGCAGTCAGGAGCAGTGCAGCATGAGTTCGATGACGATTGGACCGATCGCGCCGGCCGCGACCGACCCATCCGAGCGCAGCGCGCTGCTGTTCTGGATGATCTTCACCGGGCTGTCGATCTTCGCGGTCGTGCTGCTGTGGCGGTTCGGCCTGATCCGCCTGATGCTGACCTCGGACCGCACCTACATTTCGAGCGTCATCGCGGGGCTCTATATCCTGACCTGCGGCCATTGTTTTCTGCGCACGCGGGCGATCGCGCGTGAAGGCGCGGCAGCCCAGCGCTGCCGGGCCATGCTTGCTGCGCCCGATGGCAGCAAGGCGCTCGATGCGGGCGCGGCGGCGCTGCCGCGCGGGCTGGTGCGCGACCATATCGACAGCCTAGTGGCCAAGGCGGCCGCGCAGGACTACCGGCCGGTCAACCAGACGCTCTTGCTGCGGACGCTCGCCGACCGCCTGCGCGGCTCCAACGGGTTCGGCGCCTTCGTCTCGGATACGCTGATGAAGCTCGGCCTGCTCGGCACCATCATCGGCTTCATCATCATGCTGGCGCCGATCGCGGGGCTGGACGCCGCCGACAAGGTCGCGATGCGCTCCTCGATGGGGCTGATGAGCGACGGCATGGCGGTCGCGATGTACACGACGCTGGCCGGCCTCGTCGGCTCGATCCTGGTCCGCATCCAGTACTACATGCTGGATGCCGCGACCCAGCGGGTGTTCTCTGATGCGGTGGTGCTGACCGAGACCTATGTGACGCCGGTCCTCGAGCGCAAAGGCGTTGGGACCTCGCCATGATGGACGACTTCAATCTTTATCCGCGCGAGGAGCCGTTCGATCCGCTGGGCGTGATGCTGTTCAAGGCGCTCCAGGTGATCGCGTTCCTGTTCTTCCTGGCGTTGCTCGCGGTCTCGCCGGATGCGAAGGAGGGCAAGATCGACTCCAAGGCCGAGTTCATGATCACGCTGGACTGGCCGGACAGCCACCCCGACGATCTCGACCTGTTCGTGCAGGATCCCGCCGGCAATATCGCCTGGTACCGGCATCGCGAGGCCGGTTTCCTCACGCTCGACCGCGACGACCGCGGCGGGGCCAACGACTTCATCATGGTCGCCGGCAAGAAGATCGCCTCGCCCATCCGCGAGGAGATCGTCACCCTGCGCGGCATCATCGCCGGCGAATACACCGTCAACGTCTCGCATTTCGCGGCGACGACCGGCGAGCCCGTTACGGCCAATGTGAAGGTGCAAAAGCTCAATCCGACCGCGCAGGTGGTCTTCGACAACAAGTTCACGCTCGACCACACCGGCGACGAGAAGACCGCGGTGCGGTTCCGGCTCGATGCCGAAGGCAAGGTGATCAACGTGGACCAGCGGCCCAAATCGCTGCTGGAGACCTTTCGGAGCACTTGGCGCAACGGCGCCGACCTCGACCCGAGGACCGGTGTGAGCAAGAACGCTGCGAGGGTGCGTCGTGACTAGCCTGCAAACGGTCATCCTCACCCTCTCGGTCGCCTACGCCGTGATCGGGGCGCTGCTGCTGGTCGTGCTGGTCTATGCGCGGCTGCACTGGTCGTTCAAGGCGGTCGCGGTGGTCGTGACCAGCGCGTTCTATGTCGTCAGCTTCACGGAGATGCGCGGGCTGCTCGGCTGGGCCAGCGGCGACCGGCTCCCGGCCTCCTTCAAGCTGCTGAAGGCCCGCATCGTCGAGCCGCATTCGCTGGAGGGCGATCCCGGCTCGATCTATCTCTGGGTCGAGCAGCTCGATGAGGACAATCGCCCGAGCGGCATCCCGCGCGCCTTTCGCGTGCCCTACGATGACAGGTTGGCGGACAAGACCCATGCCGCGGAAAACGAGATCGCGCTCGGACATCCGCAAGGTGGCCGGGCCGCGGATTTCGGCGGCGGCGATGGCAGCCTCATCGACATGGTCCGGGAATATGTGACGCCCAAGACCATCATGGAGACCAGCGGCGGCGATTCCTCGACCGGCGAGTTCATGGCACCGCCGGCCGGCGCGCAAGGTGCTGCCGTGTTCACCCCGATTCCGCCGCCCCGGATGCCGCCGAAGGACGAGCAATAGGCCCTTCACCATCCCGTCGGCGGCGCGCTGGTAAACCAGCTTGCGCTGGCGCATCTTGTTGACCTCCCTCAATTTGGCCTTATCGGCTTCCAATAAGAATCTGAGGGTGGAGGGTGCGTGCTTCTCGCGGTTTTCTCGGATATCCACGGCAACCGGCAGGCGTTCGAGGCCTGCCTGAAGCTCGCCCGCGCCAAGGGCGCGGAGCGGTTCATCCTGCTCGGCGACTTCGTCGGCTATGGCGCCGATCCGGAATGGGTGGTGGATACCGCGATGGAGCTGGTGGCCCAGGGGGCTGTCGCGGTGCGCGGCAATCATGACGAGGCGGTCAACTCCACCGCCGAGAGCATGAACAACGAGGCGCAGATCGCGATCGAATGGACCCGCGGGCGGCTGGACGCCGCGCAGCGGCGGTTCCTTGCCGAGCTGCCGATGCGGGTGGAGGACACCGACCGCCTGTTCGTGCATTCGGAGGCATCCAGTCCCCAGCGCTGGACCTATGTGCGGTCGACCACGGATGCCGCCAAGAGCCTGATATCGACGCCTGCTCATGTCACCTTCTGCGGCCATATCCATCGGCCTGCGCTCTATTCGATGTCGGTGACGGCGAAGATGACGAGCTTCGTACCCAGGACCGACGTCCCGGTGCAGTTGCTGCGCGGACGGCAATGGCTGGCGGTGCTCGGCTCGGTCGGCCAACCCCGCGACGGCGATCCGTCGGCGGCCTTCGCGCTGTTCGATACGGTCTCGTGCCAGATCACCTATTGCCGTGCGCCCTATGACGTCGCGGCGGCCGCAAGCCGGATTCGCGAGAACGGCCTGCCGCCCTGGCTCGCCGACCGCCTGTCGCAGGGGCGTTAGAGGCCGATGCCGAAACCCCTGGTCAAGTCAGGCGCGGAGATCGACGGCTACACCATCGGCGAATGCGTCCATGCCGGCGGCATGGCGACGCTGTGGACGGTCACCCATCCCGGCATCGACGTGCCGCTGCTGATGAAGATCCCGCGGGTGTCGGAGGGCGAGGACCCCGCCGCGATCGTCTCCTTCGAGATGGAGATGATGATCTTGCCGCGGCTCGCTGGGCCGCACGTGCCGTCCTGCTTCGGCACCGGTGATTTCGCGCACCAGGCCTATGTCGTGATCGAGCGCATCGTCGGCACCACGCTCTACAAGCGGTTGCCCGATTTGCCGCTTCCCTACGAGGAGGCGCGGCAGCTCGTCGCTGGGATCGCGACCGCGCTGGCCGATCTGCATCGGCAGAACGTGATCCATCACGACATCAAGCCGAGCAGCATCATGTTTCGCGGGAGCGGCGAGGCGGTGCTGATCGACTATGGCCTGTCGCATCACAACCATCTGCCCGACCTGCTCCAGGAGGAATTCCGCCTGCCTTACGGCACCGCGCCCTATATGGCGCCCGAGCGGCTCCTGGGCGTGCGCGACGATCCGCGCAGCGATCTGTTCTCGCTCGGTGTGCTGCTCTATTTCTTCACGACCGGCGAGCGTCCCTTCGGCGAGGGCGAGACGCTGCGCGCGATGCGGCGGCGGCTGTGGCGCGATCCGCATCCGCCGCGCAAGCTCCGTGCCGACTATCCGCCGTGGCTCCAGGAGGTGGTGCTGCGCTGTCTCGAGATCGAGCCGGTGTGGCGCTATCCGACCGCGTCCCAGCTCGCCTTCGATCTCGCCCATCCGGACCAGGTCAGGCTCACGACACGCTCGGAGCGGATGAAGCGCGATCCCCTCAGCGTGGCGTGGCGGCGCCGCTTCAATCAGGGCGTGATGCAGCCGCGCGCGAAAGCGGATGTTGCAGCTCAAATCGCATCGAGCCCGATCCTCGCGGTCGCGCTCGACACGGAGGAAGGCGCGCCGGAGCTGAACGAGGCGCTACGTGTCACCACCGAGCGCATTCTGGCGACGCTACCCTCGGCACGGCTCGCCTGCGTCAATGTGCTGAAGCTGAACCGCATCGCCATCGACAAGACGCTGGACGAGCAGGGATCCAACAAGCATGTCGACCGGCTGGTCGCGCTCAGGCATTGGGCGACGCCGCTCAAGCTGGATGAGAGCCGGCTGACGGCTCACGTGCTGGAAGCGGTCGATCCTGCCGCGGCGCTGCTGGAATTCGCCGAGATGAACTCGGTCGACCATCTCATCATCGGGGCGCGGCAGGGCTCGTTTCGGCGCACGCTGCTCGGCAGCGTCTCCGCCAAGGTGGCCTCGGAAGCGGCCTGCACCGTCACCGTGGTGCGGCCGCCGCGGATGGCCACGGCGAAACCAGGCGCTGGCGTGGTGTGGGGCTAAATCAGGCCGCGCGGGCGGCGTGGCCGGAGCGCTTGCGGCGGATCGGCCAGGTGAACTGCGGGCCGGGCTCGCCGTGATCCGCGCTGCCGCCGAAATACTGGATGATCTCGCGGCAGGGCTCGCAGTTGAAGAGGTTACGCGACGCGGATGCCTTGGTCATTTCCTTCAGGCAGTTCGGGCAGTGCGGCTTCATCGCTTCAAGTCCGGAAAGAGAATGTCAATGCCGGCGCGGTGACCGGAGCGGGTGATCCAGGTCCGCCGTCTCGGGCCCGGTGTCGTCGCGCAGCTCGCCTTCGGTGCGTTCGAGCCGGCCGAAGAAATAGTCGAGATTGGGATGCGGGCGCCGCGGGATGCGGCACCTGCGCTTCGGCTGACGCTTCACGAGTGCGATCTGCATGGTGTCAGATCCGATTGCGACGGATGTGACGCGCCGAACGCGCCGGGACCTGCACCGGTCCGGCCGACGGGCCAAAAACGACAAACGCACAAAAACCGATCCACAACGCCACGCCAGTCCAAACCAGGGTCGTCGTCATGATGTGCTCCCGCGAAAACAGGCAGGAATCACTAGCGGTGATTTGCACGAATCAGGGAAGCCCGGAGGAGTACGGATCAAGGTTGCAATTTTAGGCATTGCGCCTCGCAATGCCCGTAGAAACCGCAGATTACGGAGCGTCCCTGCGCGTCAGATCGCTTCGCCGCGTGCCCCGAGTGCCGCGTTGCGGATCGCCGCGATGTTGGTCTTGTAGGCCTCTTGCGTGCCGCCCTTGAACACCGAAGTGCCGGCGACGAAGGCATTGGCGCCGGCAGCTGCGAGCGCGCCCGCGACGTCGGGGCCGACACCGCCGTCGACCTCGATATCGATCGGCCTGCCCGCCGTCATGGCACGGATATCGCGGATCTTGCCGATCGCCGAGGGGATGAAGGCCTGGCCGCCGAAGCCGGGATTGACCGACATCACCAGCACGAGGTCGACGAGGTCGAGGACGTATTCGAGCACGCTGATCGGCGTGCCCGGATTGAGCGAGACGCCGGCCTTCTTGCCGAGCGCGCGGATGGCCTGGAGCGAGCGGTGCAGGTGGGGACCGGCCTCGGCATGCACCGTGATGTGGTCGCAGCCGGCCTTGGCGAAGGCTTCAAGATACGGATCGCAGGGCGAGATCATCAGATGCGCGTCGAAGATCTTCCTGGTGTGCGGGCGCATCGCCTTGATGACGTCGGGGCCATAGGAAATGTTCGGGACAAAATGTCCGTCCATCACGTCGAGATGGATCCAGTCGGCGCCGGCGGCATCCACCGCGCGCACCTCTTCGCCGAGCCGGGAGAAGTCCGAGGCCAGGATCGAGGGCGCGATGGCCAGGGGGCGGGGGGCGAAGGCTTGGGTCATGGCGCGGTTTCCCGGTGGCGGCCGAACGAGGAATAGGCCTCGCCTAACATGGGCCTCCATGGCGGGCAATGCAGGGGAGGCGTGCTTCCTGTGGGCGGAAATTTCTGCCGCGACCGGCATGAATTGCCGGTGTTCCCCGGCCGCGCCAGGCGCGGTGACGGCGGATTTCATTGAGCTTTTTGCGCTGGCACGACGCTTGCTGACTTCACCGCCAGAGCATTGGCCGCGGCATGCCGCATCGGTTGGAGTTGTGCAATGTTGTTCGCCCTTGGTGCCGTCTCGAGCGCGCTCGACGCGATCCAGTCGCTGACGAACTCGAAATCGTCCTCGTCGACGCAGAAGACGGGGTCCTCGCAAAGTGCGCCGACCAATCCGTTCGCAATCGACAGCAGCAGCAACAGCACGTCCAGCGGTGCGACCTCATCGGTCAATGCGGGAAAATACCCGCAGATCTCGCCGGAGACGATGAACGCGCTGTTCGCCGCGCAGAGCCAGTCATCGGACAGCTCGAGCAGCACGGCCAGCTCCACCTCGTCGAGCTCGACTTCCTCGACGTCGACGAGCCGCGACGCTGCGCTGAAGGATCTGTTCTCGCAGATTGACGCCGACGGCGACGGCAAGATCACCAAGTCAGAATTCGAGAATGCGCTCGGGGCCGGCGGCACCAATCTGGCGCAGGCCGACGACGTGTTCTCGAAGCTGGATTCGAACTCCGACGGCAGCGTCAACCTCGACGAGATGTCGAAGGCGCTGAAGAGCGGCCATGGCGGTCATCATCACGCGCAGGGTGCGAGCGGTTCGGGCGATGGATCGGATTCCTCGTCGTCCTCGTCCAGCGGCGGCTCGACCTCGACCACGACGACCGCCGCGGACGGCTCGACCACCACCACCGTCACCTATGCCGACGGCTTCAAGATGTCGACGACGGTCCCGGGCGCGAACGCTCCCCGCAACTCGGCTTACGATCTGTTTGCGCAGCTGATGCAGCAGCAGGGCGGCCAGGGCCATGGCGGCTCAGCGACCGCCGGCTCGTCCATGTCGATGAGCGTGTGAGCGGAATTCAAGTCCAGCCGGCATACTCGCGAGTGATGTCACGATAGACATACCGGTCGCGAATTTCCTGGTTGAAGAACATACCCTTAGAGCGCGCAGCCTTGAATGCGGCGGCGACCTCGGGCGGGACGTCCTCGTAGACGTAGAGGCGGCCGCTGACGAAAGTCACCTTCAACTCCCGGGTATCGGGAGCATAGCGAAAGAAGCGGATCACGGAAGACGGCATGAGGATGCACCTTGGCCCGTCAAATAACGCCCTGTCCGCCGTTTCGTTTCTAACCGAACCTATCCTTCCACGCCGGCAGCGCGCCTGGGAACGGCAACGCGCTCGCGCCGTACACCCCACGCGCGATCGCGCGTGCGACCACGTTGGCGGCGACGGTGCCAAGCTCGGTGAGGCCGACCAGGGGCTCGATCGGTTTCTCGCAGGTCGCAGCCGCAAACAGCACGTCGCCGTCGGTCGGGGCATGCACGGGATAGATGGCGCGGGCCATTCCGGTGTGCGCGATCATCGCGAGCCGCTTGGCCTGGGGTTTGGTCAGCACCGCGTCGGTAATGACGGCGCCGATCGTGGTGTTCTCACGCGCGCTCGCGGCGGGGCCGCCCTTGATGCGCATCGCCAGCATGTCCGGCGTGAATGTGGGCGGCAGGCCGCGCCCGCCGAATTCGCCGTTCTCCTCAAACGGCGCGGCCCAGAACCACGGCCCGTCGCCGACGGTTACGCTGCCGACCGCGTTGACGACCATGATGGCGGCGACCTTGATGCCGTTGGCGAGGACCGCCGAGGCCGAGCCGAGCCCGCCCTTGAAGGTCGCAGTGGTGGCCCCCAGGCCTGCGCCTGCGCTGCCCAGCGCGAAATCGTGGCCTGCGGCCACGGCCGCGGCGTAGCCGAGCTCGCGATAGGGCGCGAAGCGGCCCCAGCCCTTGTCGCCGCCGTTGAGCAGGTCGAACATGATCGCGCCCGGCACCAGCGGGATCACCGCGCCCCGGATATTGAGACCGCGGCCCTGTTCGGCGAGCCAGGCTTGCACACCCCCGCCGGCCTCGATCCCGAAGGCGGAGCCGCCGGACAGCGCGATCGCGTCGATCCGTTCCTGTGTGCTGGCAAGATCGAGCAGCGCGTCCTCGCGCGTGCCGGGGGCGCCGCCGCGGACGTCGATGGCCGCGATCGCCGGAGAATCGAAGATGATCGCCGTCGTGCCGGAGGCGGCTTTCGCGTCTTCGGCATGGCCGACGCGGACGCCGGTGATATCGGTGAGCAGATTTTTCAAGGGCCGCACTCCATGCGCTTCAAGCGTCAGCGATAGCGCACCGATGCGGCAGGCTCAACTCGCCAGCGCCGTCCTGAGCATCTTGGCCAGCTCGGATTTGCGGTAGGGTTTTGCGAGCAGCAGCACGCCGGAGTCGAGCCGGCCGTGATGGACGATGGCGTTCTCGGTGTAGCCCGAGGTGAACAGCGTCTTCAGGTCGGGACGCCGCCGCAGCGCCTCGTCGGCGAGCTGGCGGCCGTTCATGTGGCCCGGCATGATGATGTCCGTGAAGAGCAGGTCGATGCTCTTGTCGGCATCGATGATGGCGAGGGCTTCGGCCGCGTTGGCGGCCTCCAGCGCGGCATAGCCGAGGCTCTTGATCTGGGTCACCACGTATTGCCGGACCAGCGCGTCGTCCTCGACGATCAGGATCTTCTCGTCGCCGCCGGCGATGGGCATGTTCTGAAGCACCTCGAGCTCCGTTTCCTGCACGCCGCTGGAGCGCGGCAGGTAGATCTTCACGCTCGTGCCGTGGCCTTCCTCGCTGTAGATCTTGATGTGCCCGCCGGACTGCTTGACGAAGCCGAACACCATGCTGAGGCCGAGGCCGGTGCCCTTGCCGACCTCCTTGGTGGTGAAGAACGGGTCGAACACCCGCTCGATCAGCGCCGCCGGAATTCCGCTGCCGGTGTCGCTGACCGCGATCATCACATAGTTGCCGGCGACGACGTCGGGATTCATGCTGGCATAGCCGTCGTCGAGGAAGATGTTGCGGGTCTCCAGCACCAGCGTGCCGCCGTCAGGCATGGCGTCGCGCGCGTTCAGCGCCAGATTGAGGATCGCGGTCGAGAGCTGGCCCGGATCGACCAGGGTCGGCCAGGCGTCCTCGGTCAGCTGCGGCATGATGGTGATCTGCTCGCCCAGCGTGGGATGCAGGAGCTTTGCGGCCTCGAGCGCCAGCGCGTTGACGTCGATCTCGCGCGGCTGGAGCGGCTGCTTGCGGGCGAAGGCGAGCAGATGCTTGGTCAGTTGCGCGCCGCGCTCGGCGGCGTCGTCGATCAGCTTGGTGATGGCGGCAAGCTCGGGCCGGTCGGCCACCGCATCCGCCAAAATGCCGATCGTGCCGGTGATGACGGTCAGCACGTTGTTGAAATCGTGGGCGACGCCGCCGGTCAGCTGGCCGATGGAATCCATCTTTTGGATCTGCCTGAGCTGGGCCTCGGCGGTCTGCTTCTCGGTCAGGTCGCGGCCGATGAAGAAATGCCGCTTCACGGGCTCCGACCATGTGCCCATCCAGTTCAGCGTGACCTCATGCCCGTCGTAGTGATAGTAGCGCGCCTCGAAGCTGCGCTTGACCGCGCCGCGCCGTGCCGCGCGCATCTCGCCTCGCGTCTTGTCGAGATCGTCGGGATGGATGAATTCGATCGCGCTGTGCCCGACCATGTCATCCGGGCTGTAACCCAGGATGTCCTTTACGCTGGGGCTGACCTGGATGAAATTGCCGAAACCGTCGGTGACCAGGATCAGGTCCTGCGAGGTCTCGAAGATGCGCTGGCGCTCCTCGATCTCGCGGTTGAGCGCGGACTCGGCCCGCTTTCGCTCGGTGATGTCGCGAACCACCTTGGAGGCGCCGATGATGCTGCCTTCGCGCGATCGCAGCGGAACCTGGCTCATCACGACGTCGATGGCTTGGCCGTTCTTGTGCAGCCGTACGGTCTCGTGCTGGTCGATGACCTCGCCGTTGCGGGTGCGGGCCAGGCTCTCGGCGATGTCTTCCCGCTGGTCGACCGGCATGATGATGTCGACCTGGCGGCCGATCGCCTCCTCGGCGGAGTAGCCGAAGACGCGTTCGGCGGCGTGGTTCCAGGACGTGATGGTGCCGTCGAGCGACTTCGTGATGATGGCGTCGTTGGAGGATTCGACGACCGCGCTGAACAGCCGCTCGCGCTCGGCGTAATAGTTTCTCTCCGTGCTCGACTGCCGCTGGAGCGCGCCGACCATGCCTGCCGTGTTGGCCTGGAGGCGCACGTTCTCGATCAGCAGCACCGCGAGCACGAAGCTCGACGCGCAGAGGCCGTAGAGCCGGCCGGCATAGAAGCCGAGATCGAAACGCGCGACGTTGACGATCGCCGACAGCGCGATGTCGAACAGCCAGGCGCACATCGTGACCATGAGCCAGATGTCGATTACGGTGTGCGGCTTGCGAAACCACAGCGTGAACAGCGCGGCGAAGCTCAAGGACCACACGAACGACACCACGCCGATCATGGTGTTGGTGTAGTGGCCGTCCTTCAGCAGGATCGGCAGCAGGCCGTGCTGCGCCGTCACGAGCCAGGCGAACAGGGCCGTTGCGACGAATACGCCGGCGACGGAGAGAGCGACCGCGCGCGACGTCGAGCCCGCAATCCTGTTGCCGCCATTGCCGTCCTTGCGCGAGGCATAGGCCAGCACGAAGAGCGGGAAGCCGCCGTGCCAGATCATGTAGAGCCAGACGGTGGTCTGCGAGCCCGCACCGAACAGGCCGGCCGGTGCGAACAGGCCGGGGAAGGTGAGGGCGTGGGTCACCGCGGCGGCGGCCGTGAACAGGTAGCCGGTCGACAGCAGCAGCAGCGCGCGGTTGCGCAGCACGGCGAACTGCGACAGCAGCAGAACGGCAGTGATGATGTCGCTGACCGCGAGCGCCGATTGATAGCTCGCCACGAACGCCGGCACCTGCGCCAGCGGCATCCCGGCAAACGGCACGGCCAGCGCGAACAGAATCGCGGAGACGCCGACGATCGCCAAGGCAGCCGAGCGGTCGCTGCGCGTCGCCGGCAAGGTCGACAGGAAGGTGCTTCGTTCGTTGGGCGCTAGCACGTCGATCTCTCGTAAGCCGGCATGGTGACCTCGTACGTCAATCTCTTCCGGCCGGATAGCCGCCACCTTCATGGTAGCGGGCTCCGGGCGCGCATCCTGACAGAAAGCGCTTGCGACTCAACCGAGGGTTACAGATTACTTAACTTGGAGGGGGATTCGGAACAGGTAAGTGGTAAGAGGTGCTTTACTGGGCCGGACTCATACTGCCTTGCCGCCGTTCTGCGGTGAATTGAACCAATTAATGATGCGGATCCGGGAGTTGTTCCCATGCCCCGTGTGCTCGTTGTCGACGACCAGAAGGACGTCCGCGCGATGGTGGCGATCGTGCTTCGGGTCAACCATTATGACGTGGTCGAGGCCGAGAGCGGCGCGGCGGGCCTGAAGGCCTTCAGCGAAGGCGTTTTCGCTGCTGCGATTGTCGATATTTTCCTGGCCGACGCCAGTGGCGTTGACGTCATGGTGGCCATTCGTGAGCGAGTTCCGGGTTTTCCGATCGTCGCGATCTCCGGCATGACCGCGCTGGATTTCGTCGGCGAGGCGCCTGATCTGGCCGACGTCGTGTGCCTGCAAAAGCCGTTTCGGCCGAACGATCTGCTGCAAGCGCTGCGGAAGGCGCAGACTGCCGCCGGCGGCGAACTTTCCGCGGCCGTCTGACCACGCGGAAAAAGAAACGCCCCGGCGAACCGGGGCGTTGGGTGGTCAAAGGGACAGGCTTGCTGTCTCAGGTGCCATTGCCCTTGATCTCGGCGTAGCCGCCCTTGGCGTCCCACTTGTAGACGACGTAGTCGAGCTGCTTGATGTCGCCCTTGGCGTCGTACTCGATCGGGCCGATCACGGTGTCCCACTTGCCGGACTTGATCGCGGCCATGACCTTCTTGGCATCGGTGGTGCCGGCCTTCTTGGCCGCCTGCGACCAGACCTGCATCGCCGCGTAGGTGTAGAGCGTGTAGCCTTCGGGATCGATGTTCTTGGCCTTGAAGGCCTCGACGATCTTCTTGGCGGTCGGCTTGTTGCGCGGATCGGGGCCGAAGGTGAACAGCGTGCCTTCGCCGGCCGGGCCGGTGATGGAGGCGTACTCCTTGTCGGCGAGCGCGTCGCCGGCCATCAGGATGGTCTTGAGGCCCTGGTCGCGCATCTGGCGCAGGATCAGGCCGCTCTCCTGATGGTAGCCGCCGACATAGACGAGGTCGATGTTGTCGCGCTTCAGGCGCGAGACGATCGCGTTGAAGTCCTTGTCGCCCTTGTTGTAGGACTCGTACATCTTCTCGGTGATGCCGGCCTTGTTGAGCGCCTTCTTGGTCTCGTCCGCAAGACCCTTGCCGTAGGTGGTCTTGTCGTTGAGGATCGCGATGTTCTTGCCCTTGTAGTTCTTGGCGATGTACTGCGCCGCGACCAGGCCCTGCTGGTCGTCACGGCCGCAGACGCGCGCCACGTTCCAAAGTCCGGCATCGGTGAACTTCGGATTGGTGGAGGCGGGGGTGATCTGGAGCACGTTGCCGTCGGCATAGGCTTCGGATGCCGGGATCGACGACGACGAGCAATAGTGGCCGGCCACGAACGGCATCTTGGCGCTGGCGATCTTCTCGGCAACCGAGCGCGCCTGCTTCGGATCGCAGGCATCGTCCTCGACGTCGAGCGCGAGCTTCTTGCCGTTGACGCCGCCGGCGGCGTTGATGTCAGCCACGGCCATCTCGGCGCCGTTCTTCATCTGGCGGCCGAAGGCGGACTCGCCGCCGGTCATCGGACCTGCGACTGCGACGGTGACATCCTGCGCGAATGCCGCGCTCGATAGCGCGAGCGATGCGCCGAATGCCAGACCGATGAGCTTCAGTGATTTCATGAGATACCTCGCGGGTGGTCGCCTGTGGAAGTTGCCGGGCAGGCCCGGTCCAAACCGGCGCCATTCTTGAATGAATCCTGGGAGAAGTCACCGGCAAAATACGGGCATTGACGGAGATATCTCGCCGCATTCGGGCGCAGATGGCCCGTCTCAGCCGTGTCGGCCGCCTTCCAGATAGGCGGCGCGAATCTCGGGGCGCTGCAGCAACTCGGCACCGGTGCCCGCCAGCGTGATCAGGCCGTTGACCATGACATAGCCGCGATGGGCGAGCTTCAGCGCATGGTTGGCGTTCTGCTCGACGATCAGGACGGTCAGGCCGTCCTGCCGATTGAGGGTGCGGATCGCATCGAAGATCTGGCGGGCGATCAGCGGCGCGAGGCCAAGCGAGGGCTCGTCGAGCAGAAGCAGGCGGGGGCGGCTCATCAAGGCGCGGCCGATCGCCAGCATCTGCTGCTCGCCGCCGGAAAGGGTTCCGCCGCGCTGGGCATAACGTTCCTTCAGCCGCGGAAACAGCGAGAATACGCGCTGGAGCGTTGCTTCGCGCTCCGCATCGGTGCATTCGGTGGCGTCCGCCCCCATCTGGAGGTTTTCCGCCACGCTCATGCGCGGGAAGATGCGGCGTCCCTCCGGCGATTGCGCGATACGCAAATGCGCGATCTCGTGTGTGGGAACGTCGGTGATGTCGCGGCCTTCGTACAGGATCTGGCCGGAGCGGGCACGCGGCTTGCCGAAGATCGTCATCATCAGCGTCGACTTGCCGGCGCCGTTGGCGCCGATCAGCGCCACGATCTCGCCGGCATTGATCTCGACGTCGACGCCCTTCAGCGCCTCGATCTTGCCGTAGGCGGCGCGAAGGCTGCGGATCGCCAGCAGGGGCGTGGGCACCGGCGTCACGACCCGCTCTCCATCACCGCCACCGCCTCGTCCTCGTCGGTGCCGAGATAGGCGGCGATCACCTTGGGATCGTCACGGACCTCGCGCGGCGAGCCTTGCGCGATCTTGACGCCATGGTCCATCACCACGATGTGGTCGGAAATCTCCATCACCACGGACATGTCGTGCTCGATCAGCAGGATCGAGGTGCCGAGATCGTTCCGGATCGAGAGCAGCAACTCGCTGAGTGCGGCGCTCTCGCGCGCATTGAGGCCGGCCGCGGGCTCGTCCAGGCACAGCAGCGCGGGCTCGGTGCACATCGCGCGCGCGATCTCAAGCCGGCGCTGGTCGCCATAGGCGAAATTGCCGGCCGCGTCGTCGGCGCGGTCGAGCAGGTTGACCCGCTTCAGCCAGTCGGTGGCGAGATCGATCGCACGCTTTTCGGCATCGCGGTAGGCGGGAACGCCGAGCAGGCCGAGGAGGGTGAAACCGGAGGCACGCATCAGCGCGTTGTGCTGCGCCACCATCAGGTTCTCCAGCGCGGTCATGCCGGGAAACAGGCGGATGTTCTGGAATGTGCGCGCCACCTTGGCCTGCTTGGCGATGCGGAAATCGTTCAGCTTCTCCAGCGCGATCGTCCTGCCGTCGTCATGGGTGAGGCGAATTGCGCCGCCGCTCGGCTTGTAGAAGCCGGTGATGCAGTTGAAGACGGTGGTCTTGCCGGCGCCGTTCGGTCCGATCAGCGCGGTGATCTTCTTCCGTTCGGCGGCGAAGGAGAGGTCCTGCACGGCGACGATGCCGCCGAAGCGCATGGTCAGCCGGTCGACGCCAAGAATCTTGTCACTGATCCTGTCACTGATCTTGGTGTCGCTCATCGTGTCGGCGCTCATCCGTGGCCTTCCTTGACGAGGTCGGAGGAGATCGCCTTCGCCTTGGTCAGGTACACGGTCGGCGCACGATGGCCGATCAGGCCGCGCGGCCGCCAGATCATGATCAGCACCATGGCCATGCCGAACACCAGCATGCGGTAGGTCTCGAGGCTGCGGAACAGCTCGAAGCCGCCGATCATGGCGAGCGCGGCGAGCGCGACGCCGAGCTGCGAGCCCATGCCGCCGAGCACGACGATGGCGAGCACCAGCGCCGATTCCTGGAAGGTGAAGGACTCAGGGCTGATGAAGCCTTGCCGCGTCGCGAAGAACGCACCGGCGAAGCCGCCGAACATCGCGCCGGTCGCGAACGCCGTGAGCTTTGTCGTCGTGGTGTTGATGCCGAGCGCGCGGCAGGCGACCTCGTCCTCGCGCAAGGCTTCCCAGGCGCGCCCGATCGGCAGGCGCCGCAGGCGGATTGTCACCCAGTTGGTGAGCAGCGCCAGCGCCAGGATCAGGTAGAACAGGAACACGATGCGGTGGGTCGGCGAATATTCGATGCCGAGTTTGGCAGCGAGCCCGTCATCGCTGTTGTCGAGCGGGATGCCGAAGAAGGAAGGCCGCGGAATGCCGGAGACGCCGTTGGGGCCGCCGGTCAGATCCTGCCAGTTGATGATGACGAGGCGGATGATCTCGCCGAAAGCCAGCGTCACGATGGCGAGATAGTCGCCGCGCAGGCGCAGCACGGGGAAGCCGAGCAGCACGCCCCAGAACGCGGCGAGGATGCCGGCGAGCGGCAGGCAGATCCAGAACGACCAGCCGAAATTGGTGGCGAGAAGTCCATACGAGTAGGCGCCGACCGCATAGAAGGCGACATAGCCGAGATCGAGCAGGCCGGCGAGCCCGACCACCACATTCAGTCCCCAGCCCAGCATGACATAAGTGAGCACGAGGATGGCGAGATCGAGGATGTAGCGCTGGTTGTAGAAGATCACTGGCACCAGCAGCGTGAAGATCAGCAGCGCCGGCGCGAGGTAACGGCCGACGAACGACATTCCGCTTTGCACGGCCGGCGGCACCAGCTTCTCGGCGCCGGTCGAGCCGATCCATTGCTTGAGCAGCTCGATCACGATCGAGCCGCCGAACACCGCGGCGACGAGGGCGGCAACCTCGCCGAAGCGCGTCCAATAGGTGAGCTGGCCGTCGGAGCCCGCCTCGGTGCGGATGCCGACCATCAGCGAGAACAGCACCAGCGCGATCAGCGCGTTGATGAAGGCGGTCTTGAGGAGGGCGGGGATGCCCGTTGCAGGTTTGGCCGTCATGGTCGAGGGAGCTGTCACGCGGCGGCCCGTCAGACTTTTTCGACTTCGGGACGGCCGAGCAGGCCGGTCGGCATGAAGATCAGCACGACGATCAGGATCGAGAACGCGGCGACGTCCTTGTATTCGACCGAGAAATAGGCCGACCAGAACGTCTCGATCAGGCCGATCGCGAGCCCGCCGAGCATGGCGCCCGGCAGCGAGCCGATGCCGCCGAGCACGGCGGCGGTGAAGGCCTTGATGCCGGCGACGAAGCCCATGAAGAAATCGACCAAGCCATAATAGAGCAGGTACATCAGGCCGGCGACGGCGGCGAGGGCCGCGCCGATCACGAAGGTCATGGAGATGGTGCGGTCGACGTCGACGCCGAGCAGCGCCGCCATGGTCTGGTCCTGCTCGCAGGCGCGCATGTCGCGCCCGAGCCTCGTGCGCGACACCAGCCAGGTGAAGATCGCCAGCAGCACGATGGTGGTGATGACGACCATGATCTGGATGTTGGAGAGCTGGATCACGAAGCCGTCGGCGCTCTCATGCAGCGTGTAGCCGCCGGTGATGAAGGGCGGGATCGGCTTGACGCGGGCGCCTTGTGCAACTTGCGAATAGTTAGTGAGCACGAAGGACATGCCGATCGCCGACAGCATCGGGGCGAGGCGGAAGGAATGGCGCAGCGGCCGGTAGGCGATGCGCTCGATGGTCCAGCCATAGAGCGCGGTGATCGCCATCGAGACCAGCAGCACGATGAGCAGGATCACCGGGATCGCGGTCAGGCCGGTCGAGATCAGGAGCAGGAAGGTGATGAGGGCGATGAAGCCGCCGATCATGAAGACGTCGCCATGGGCGAAGTTGATCATGCCGACGATGCCGTAGACCATCGTGTAGCCGATCGCGATCAGGCCATAGATGGAGCCCAGGACGAGACCGTTGATGAGCTGCTGGGCGAAATAATCCATGGGCTGCCGTTACCAAACCTGACGTGGCTCAAAGGGAGCTCTTCGAGAGAGTTTCTGTGAGTTTCTTCGCGGGCCCCGGCAGCCCCCAAGCGTTCTTCCGGTTTTGTAACAGGAGGGAACTGGCCGCTGCAACTGGCCGTGCCTCGTTAGAAGGTCTTGTACAGAACTCATTTGGCTACGGACGTCATCTCGGAGGTTCCGCAGCTGCAAGGAACCCGGTTCCGTATAGCAACCAAATGAGTGTCCCGCGGTTGTCTTTGTACTGACGTCCAACAAGGGAGTTTCCCGAAATGACGAAGCAGCAGAACCAGAATCCGGGCCAGCAGGGGCAGAACCCCGGCCAGCAGCAGGGTGGTGGCCAGAAACCCGGACAGCAGCAACAGGATCCGCAGCGCCAGGGCGACCGGCCCGGCCAGCAGGGTGGCCAGTCCCGCCAGGACAGCAAGTAGAGACAACCAGCAGATCCGGACGCCCAACAACTGGGAGTTCAGGACCGAAGGGTAGTGAGAGGGGCCCCGCCGCAAGGCGGGGCCTTTTTTCCTTGGACCGGTCGTTCCACAGGCCAGTTAAGGTAAACAAAGAGTTTAAATTGCCGCCACAGTCTGATGCGAGTTAGCTCCCGCAAAGCCTTCCCGGTGAAGGCGCAAGGCAGGCGAAGCGGGAAGCGGCATGTTCAGGAATTGGCGGATCGGCTCGGTCAACGGCGCGCTGCTGGCGGCCTATTTCATCCCGGCCTGGACGCTGGTCGCCTTCAACATCATGGTCGCGCCGGTGCACGGTCTCTATGAGCGGCCGAGCGTCGCCGTCGCCCTGTATCTCAGCGACCACCTTCAGATGGCGGGGATGGACACGGTGCGCGCCGCCTGGCTGCTGGCGCTGGGCCGGCTCACCGTCGTGGCGTTCTTTGCGATTTATCTGGCACTGCTCTGCATTCCCCGAATCCGCAAGAATGGTGGCAGCGACGAGGCGCTCGGCATTGCGCTGGCGATCGGCAGCATCATCTCGTTCGCCAGCATGGTGATGGCCTCGAAGGTCGGCGAGATGGCCGCGCTCCGGCTGCACGCCACCGAGCTGCTGCTGCTGCTCGGTGCCGCCATCGTGGTGGTGATCGAGCGACCGGAGGCGGCACCGAAGGCCGTCGAGGTCGCCGCGCCGCTAGCTCTTGAGCAGGCCGAGCTCCTGCACAATCGCTGAGGCTTCCTTGACGGCGTGGTTCGCCGCCGGCACGCCGCAATAGATCGCCTGCTGCAACAGGATTTCCTTGATGTCGTCGGGGGTGAAGCCGCCGTCGGCGAGCGCCGCGCGCACATGCAGGCGGAACTCATCCCATTGCCCGAGCGCGACCATGGTGCCGATCACCAGCACCCGTCGCGTGCGTTCGTCGAAATGCGGCCGCGTCCAGATCTCGCCCCAGGCATAGCGCGTGATCATGTCCTGGAAGTCGGTGTTGAAGGCGTTGCGGTTCGCGATCGACTTGTCGACCCAGGCATTGCCCAGCACCTTTCGGCGCACGGTCATGCCGGCATCGCGGCGCTTCTGGTCGTCCATGTTTCTATCCTCCTTCGTCATTGCGAGCGAAGCAAGCAATCCAGGAATGTGTCCGCGGAGACAGCCTGGATTGCTTCGTCGCTACACTCCTCGCAATGACGTCTGTGGTTAGCGCTGCGTCAAAAATCCCACCACCGCGTCGGTGAAGGCGTGCGGCTGCTCGACGTTGGAAATGTGGGCGGCGTCGATGATGGTCATGCTGGCGCCGGGAATGTTGGAGCGGATCAATTCGCCCGCCGAGATCGGGGTTGCCATGTCGTGGCGGCCGGCGATGACGAGTGTCGGGCTCTTGATCTTCGGCAGCAGCGCGCGCTGGTCGAGCGTCGACAGCGCCTCGCAGCAGGCGAGATACCCCTCGACGGGGGTCGCGAGCAGCATCCCCTTCATCCGCGCGGTGATATCAGGCTCACGGTCGCGGAAATCCTGCGTCAGCCAGCCCGCGATCACGGCGTCGGCAACCGCCGCGATGCCGCCCTTCTTCACCGCGTCGATGCGCTCCAGCCATTTGGTCGGCTCGGCGTAGTAGCAGGAGGTATTGGCGAGGATGAGCTTGCCGAATCGTTCCGGCGCGTTGGCGCCGAGCCACTGCCCGACCATGCCGCCCATCGACAGGCCGCACCAATGCACCTTCTCGATGTTGAGGTCGTCGAGGATCGCCAGCACGTCGCGGCCGAAGCGCTCCAGCGTATAGGGAGCGGGCGGGACGTTCGACTTGCCGTGGCCGCGGCGGTCGTAGCGGATGACGCGGAACACCTGCGTCAGCGCCTTCATCTGCGGCTCCCACATCTGGAGCGTGCAGCCGAGCGAATTGGAGAGCATCAGGGTCGGTCCGCCGTCGCGGCCCTCGACGGAGACGTTGATCAGGCAACCGTCGGCATCGATCATGGGCATGCGGCGTCTCCGTAATATTTGCAGTTTTTATTCGCGGTCGAGGCTGTCGAGCAGCCGGTCGATCAGGGCTTGGGAAGCCCCTTGATAGGCCATCGGTTCGAACAATGCCGCAATTTTTTCCGGTGCGAGATGCGCTGTCACTAGCGAATCGGCCGACAGCACCTCGCGCAGATGCTTCTTCTCGGCCACCGCGCGCTTGCTGGCGGCCTCGATCAGATGATGCGCGTCGCTCTTGCCGATCTTGTCGGCCAGCGCAAAGGTGACGGCTTCCGCCATGATCAGGCCATGCGTCGCATCGAGATTGCTGCGCATGCGCGCGGCGTCGACATCGAGGCCTTCGGCGATATCGACGATCGCGGCGAGGGCCCCTGAAGCGACCAGCATCAATTGCGGCAGCGTCGGCCATTCCGCGTGCCAGGGGCCGGCGCTGCGCTCGTGGTCCTGCACCTGCGCGGCAAAGATCGTCGCGGCCAGTTGAGGCGCCATGGTCGCGGCACCCAGCGCGCTTGCGGCGGCGACCGGGTTGCGCTTGTGCGGCATGGTCGAGGAGCCGCCGCGGCCTTCGCCGGCGGGCTCGAAGGCTTCGCCGACATCGGTCTGCATCAGCAGCGAGACGTCGCGCGCGATCTTGCCGCAGCTGCCGGCGAGAATCGCAAGGCTTGAGGCGGCATCGGCGATGCGGTCGCGATGGGTGTGCCAGGGCGCTTCCGGCAGCGGCAGGTTCAGCTCCTGCGCCAACGCTTCCGCCACGACGAGCCCCTTGTCGCCGAGCGCGGCGAGCGTGCCGGCCGCGCCGCCAAATTGGAGCGCGAGACCCTCACGGGAGAGCCGGCGCAGGCGGCAGCGGGCACGGGCGAGGCTCGAGGCGTATTCGGCGACCTTCAGCCCGAACGGCATCGGCAGCGCGTGCTGGAGCCAGGTCCGCGCCACCATCGCGGTGTCGCGATGCTTGCGCGCCAGCGCGGCAAAACCCTTGATGGCGCGGCTGAGATCGGCGTCCAGCGCATCGATGCCGGCGCGGAGCGTGAGCATGGTGGCGGTGTCGATGACGTCCTGGCTGGTCGCGCCCCAATGCACGTAGCGGGCGGCCCCGGCGTCTTGCCTGCCGACATTGGCGGTCAGCATCTTGACCAGGGGAATCGCGAGATTGCCGGATCGCGTCGCGGCCTCGCCCAAGGCGGCCATGTCGAAGGCATCCGCCTTGCAGGCGGCTTCGATCGGGCCCACGGCGGTTGCGGGAATCACGCCGGTGGCGGCTTCGGCCCGTGCCAGGGCTGCCTCGAAATCGAGCATGTTTTGCAGCGTGGTGCGGTCGTCGCAGACGGCGCGCATGGCCGCGCTCGACAGCATCGGTGCCAGCAGGGGGGAGAGGGCTGTGCTCATGTTGTGCGCGACCTAACCATCATGGCCCGGCCGTGCCAATACCCAACTGTCCGGACAAGATTTTTTGCAGTTGCGAATATGCATTGCACGTGATCGGGCGGCACCCTTTCCTTTGCGGCCTTCGTGCGTTACTTGATCTGCATTATAGTGACGCATCCCGGGAGGCAGCCCATGGCCATGACGATGAACGGCGAAGTCCAGCTTGCGGCGCCGCGCGAGGCCGTGTGGGAGAAGCTCAACAATCCCGAGGTGCTGAAGGCCTGCATCCCCGGCTGCGAGGAGCTTGAGAAGACCGAGGACGGCGGTTTTCGCGCGACCGCGAAAATGAAGGTCGGGCCGGTGTCGGCGCGCTTCAAGGGCAAGGTCACGCTCTCCGATCTCGACCCGCCCAACGGCTACAAGATATCAGGCGAAGGCGAGGGCGGTGTCGCCGGCTTCGCGAAGGGCGGCGCGGTGGTCAAGCTCGCGGAGAAGGACGGCGGCACGCTGCTCTCCTACGAGGTCGAGGCGCAGATCGGCGGCAAGTTGGCGCAGCTCGGACAGCGCCTGATCAACGGCACCGCCAAGAAGCTGGCCGACGAGTTTTTCGCGAACTTCGCCAAGGCGGTACAGGGTTGAAGGCTATCGCCTTTCGGCATGGCGCCTTGCGCTCCGGGTGATGTTGCCCCGGGGCATAATGGCCCATATGATAGGTTGGAATAATTATAAGAAGAACCGCTTCGACGGGACCCGTCGGGGCGCTGATAGAGAGTGCTTATGGCAAAAATCTCCCTCATCGTGAACGGCAATCCTGTTACGGCCAATGTCGATCCCCGCACCCTCCTGGTGCAGTTCCTGCGCGAGAATCTGCGCCTCACCGGCACCCATGTCGGCTGCGACACCTCGCAGTGCGGCGCCTGCGTCGTGCATCTCGACGGCAAGGCCGTGAAGTCCTGCACCACGCTGGCCGTGATGGCCGACGGCCACGAGGTCAAGACGATCGAGGGGCTGGCCGCCGACGGCGCGCCGCTGCATCCGATGCAGGAAGCCTTCCGCGAGCACCACGGCCTCCAGTGCGGCTTCTGCACGCCCGGCATGATCATGACCGCGATCGACATCGTCCACCGCAAGGGCAACGATCTCGACGACCATACGATCCGGGAAGAGCTGGAAGGCAATCTCTGCCGCTGCACCGGCTACCAGAACATCGTCGCCTCGATCTCCGCCGGCGCCAAGGCGATGGCGAAATCCGATCTCGCGTAACGCGCATCCCGCGATCAGGACATTCAGATGTACGAATTCAAATACCATCGCCCTGGGACCGTTCGCCAGGCGGCCAACCTCCTGGTGAAGAACGAAGACGCCAAGGTCATCGCCGGCGGTCACACGCTGATCCCGGTCATGAAGCAGCGCCTTGCGAGCCCGCCGCATCTGGTCGACCTCTCCCATATCGAGGGGCTCAACACGATCGAGATGAAGGGCCGCGCGCTCGTGATCGGCGCCACCGCCAAGCATGCCGAGGTCGCAAGCTCTGCGATCGTCGGTGAAGCCATTCCGGCGCTGGCGAATCTTGCGAGCCAGATCGGCGACCCTGCCGTGCGTCACAAGGGCACGATCGGCGGCTCGCTCGCCAACAACGATCCGACCGCGGACTATCCGGCCGCGGTGCTCGCGCTGGGCGCCACCATCGTCACCAACAAGCGCCGCCTCAAGGCGGAAGAGTTTTTCCAGGGCCTGTTCACGACGGCGCTCGAAGCCGACGAGATCATCACCAAGGTGATGTTTCCGCTGCCGAAGAAGGCGGCCTACGTCAAGTTCCGCAACCAGGCCTCGCGCTACGCGCTGGTCGGCGTGTTCGTGGCACGGCGTCCGTCGGACGTGCGGGTCGCCGTCACGGGCGCCGGCTCGGAAGGCGTCTTCCGCGTCGAGGCGTTCGAGGAAGCCTTGAAGAAGCGCTTCGCGTCGAAGGCGATCGAAGGCATCGAGGTGCCGGCGGACGGCCTCAATAGCGACATCCACGGCAGCGCCGAATACCGCGCGCATCTCATCGGGGTGCTGACGCGGCGTGCCCTCGATGCCGCCAATGCCAAGGAGTGAGTGATCTCACGCCCAGGCCCCAAACTTGTCCCCGGTGAGGGCGTAGCTAGACTGGCTTTTTCATGACTTCAGCGACCAATCCTTCCGGCGCCAATGTGGTATTGCCGGCATCGGTCGATGCGATGCTCGAACTTTTGACATCGCGCGGCTATCTTGCCGAGCGGTCGCTGGCGACGGTGACGTACCTGTCGCTGCGCATGGGCCGGCCGCTGTTCCTCGAAGGCGAGGCCGGCGTCGGCAAGACCGAGATCGCAAAAGTGCTGTCGGCGGCGCTGGGGCGGAAACTGATCCGCCTCCAGTGCTACGAGGGCCTCGACGTCTCCTCGGCGGTCTACGAGTGGAACAGCGCCGCACAGATGATCGCGATCCGCATGGCGGAAGCCGCCGGCGATACCGATCGCGATCAGCTCTCGAGCGACATCTTCGCCGACCGCTACATGATCAAGCGGCCGCTGCTCCAGGCACTGGAGCCCGATGTTGCGGGACCGCCGGTGCTCTTGATCGACGAGCTCGACCGCGCCGACGAGGCGTTCGAGGCGTATCTGCTCGAGATCCTCAGCGATTTCCAGGTGACGATCCCCGAGTTCGGCACGGTGAAGGCGCCGCACCCGCCGATCGTGATCATCACCTCCAACCGCACCCGCGAGATCCACGACGCGCTGAAGCGGCGCTGCCTTTATCACTGGGTCGATTATCCCGCCGCTGACCGCGAGCTCGCGATCGTCAAGACGCGCGTGCCCGGCATCTCGGCAAAGCTGTCGCAGCAGGTCGTGCGCTTCGTCCAGTTGCTGCGCGACCAGGATTTCTACAAATCGCCGGGCGTCGCCGAGACCATCGACTGGGCCACCGCGCTGTCGGAGCTCGATGCCCGCTCGCTGACCCCGCAAGTGGTCGGCGACACGCTGGGCGCGCTGCTCAAATACCAGGACGACATCACCCGGATGCAGGGCGACACCCTGCAAAAGGTGCTGAAGGAAGCGACGAGCGAGAATTGATTTTCCCGTCATTCCGGGGCGCGCGTAACGCGAACCCGGAATCTCGCGCCACAACCTCTGGGTTCCGGGTTCGTCGCTTCGCGACGCCCCGGAATGACGGAGCGAGGATAGACGATGGCCATCAACCACCTTGCCCCTGACAAGACCGAGCAGTTCGCCGACAACATCGTCGGCTTCGCCCGCGCACTGCGCTCGGCCGGCATGCCGGTGGGGCCAGGCGCCGTCATCGACGCCATGAGCGCGCTCCAGGTGATCGACATCGGCAACCGCGCCGACGTCTTCACCACGCTGGAGGCGATCTTCGTCAAGCGCCACGAGCACGCGCTGGTCTTCAGGCAGGCCTTCAACCTGTTCTTCCGCGCCTCGGAAGAATGGAAGCACATGCTCGATTCGGTGCCGCTGCCGGAGCAGGCCAAGAAGAAGCCGCAGGCCGGGGCCCGCCGCGTCCAGGAGGCGATGTCGCAGCCGCGCATGACGGAGACGCCGCAGCACCAGGAGCAGGATCTGCGCCTGTCGGTGTCCGACAAGGAGATCCTTCAGAAGAAGGATTTTGCGCAGATGAGCGCGGCCGAGATCACCGAAGCGCTCCGCGCCGTCGAGCGGATGCGGCTGCCGCAGGCCGAGCTGCTGACGCGTCGGCACCGGCCCGATCCGCGCGGGCTTCGGCTCGATTTGCGCCGCACGCTACGGGCCTCCTTGCGCACCGGCGGCGACATCATCGACATCCATCGCCTCGGGCGGATCGAGAAGCCGGCGCCGATCGTGGCGCTGCTCGATATCTCGGGCTCGATGAGCGAGTACACCCGCCTGTTCCTGCATTTTCTCCATGCCATCGGCGATGCGCGCAAACGCGTCTCGGTGTTCCTGTTCGGCACGCGGCTCACCAACGTCACCCGCGCGTTGCGCCAGCGCGATCCGGACGAGGCGCTGGCGAGCTGCTCGGCCTCGGTCGAGGACTGGGCGGGGGGCACGCGGATCTCGGCTTCGCTGCACAACTTCAACAAATTGTGGGCGCGCCGCGTGCTGAGCCAGGGCGCCATCGTGCTCCTGATCTCCGACGGGCTGGAGCGGGAGGCTGATTCCAGGCTCGCCTTCGAGATGGACCGGCTGCACCGGTCCTGCCGGCGGCTGATCTGGCTCAACCCGCTGTTGCGGTTTGGCGGCTTCGAGGCCAAGGCGCAGGGCATCAAAATGATGCTCCCGCACGTTGACGAATTCCGGCCCGTGCATAATTTGAGTTCGATCCACGAGCTGATCAGCACGCTCTCCCGGCCGCTACCGCCACATCACCGCAGCCTGATCCGCTCCGCAGCCTGAGAGGCAAAACCATGCTCGATCGCGACGAGGATATCCTGAAAGCGGCGGAGGACTGGCAGAAGGCCGGCCGTGGCGTCGCACTGGCGACCGTTGTGGAGACCTGGGGCTCGGCGCCGCGCCCGGCGGGCTCGAGCCTCGTCATCAACGACGAGGGCACTTTCCTGGGGTCGGTCTCCGGCGGCTGCGTCGAGGGCGCCGTGGTGACCGAGGCCATGGATGTGATCGAGAGCGGCAAGCCCAAAATGCTGGAGTTCGGCGTCGCGGACGAGACCGCCTGGAATGTGGGGCTGTCCTGCGGCGGCACCATCCGGGTCTTTGTCGAGAAGGTCGGCTGATCGTGAAGCTCGCAATCCTGCACGAACTCAATGCCGAGCGCGCCGCACGCCGGGCTGCCATTCTGGTGACCGACACCGAAACCGGCGAGCAGCGGCTGGTCAAGGCTGCGGATTTCGCCAAGGATCCGCTACGCGCCGAGCTGGACAAGCAGCTCCGCATGGGCAAGAGCGCCAACGTCGAGGCCGGCGGCAAGAAGCTGTTCCTCAACGTCTACGCGCCGACCGCAAAGCTTGTCATCGTCGGCGCCGTCCATATCAGCCAGGCCTTGGCGCCGCTGGCGCGCTCGCTCGGCTATGACGTCACCGTGGTCGATCCCCGCACGGCCTTTGCCAGCCCCGAGCGCTTCCCTGACATCCCGCTGGTCGCCGAATGGCCCGACACGGCGCTGCCGCCGCTCAATGTCGACGCCTATACGGCGTTCGTCGCGGTGACGCACGATCCCAAGATCGACGATCCCGCGCTGCTGCACGCCTTCGAGCGCAACTGCTTCTATATCGGCGCGCTGGGCTCGCGGAAGACGCATGCCAAGCGCGGCGACCGGCTGCGGGCGCAGGGCGCCAAGGACACCGACATCGCGCGTATCCACGCGCCCATTGGGCTTGCGATCGGCGCGGTCTCGCCTGCCGAGATCGCGGTGTCGATCATGGCCGAGATCACGGCGGTGCTTCGGCTGCCTCCCAAAGAAAAAGAAGAAGCGGCATGAAGTTCGGACCGGCGAGCCCCAAGGATGCGATCGGCGGGGTGACCGTCCACACCCTGCGCCAGGGTCCGCTGGTGCTGAAGAAAGGCACGACGATCGGTCCCGCCGAGGTCGAGGCGCTGACGCGGGCCGGCATCAAGGACGTCGTGGTGGTGCGCATGGAGGAGGGCGATGTCTCCGAGGACGTCGCGGCCGCCAGCATCGCGCTGGCCATCGGTGGCGAGGGCATCCATGTCGAGCGCGCCTTCACCGGCCGCGCCAATCTGTTCGCAGCCAGTCCGGGCGTGTTGGTGATCGATCGCGCCGCAGTCGACCGCATCAACAACATCGACGAGGCCATCACCTTTGCCACGCTCACAGCCTACAAGCCGGTGGTCGAGGGCGAGATGGTCGGGACCGTCAAGATCATCCCGTTCGGCGTCGAGGGCCATCTGCGCGATGCCGCGGTGAAGGCGGCAGGCAGGGACGTGCTGAAGATCGCGCCCTATGTCATCAAGCGCGTCGGCGTGGTCTCGACGCTGCTGCCGGGCCTCTCATCAAAGGTGGTGGACAAGACGCTGCGCGTCACGACCGAGCGGCTGGCGCCGGCCGGCGCCAGCATCATCGCGGAACGGCGGGTGCAGCACGATGAGCGCGCGCTGTCGGCGGCGATCAAGGAATTGCTCGGCCTTGGCGCCGAGCTCGTCATCGTGTTCGGGGCGTCCGCGATCGCCGACCGTCGCGACGTGATTCCCGCTGCGGTCACGGGCATCGGCGGCGAGATCGAGCATTTCGGCATGCCGGTCGATCCCGGCAATCTCTTGCTGATCGCCCGCGCCGGCGGGGTGCCGGTGCTGGGCGCGCCGGGCTGTGCGCGCTCGCCGGTCGAGAACGGTTTTGACTGGGTGCTGATGCGGCTGCTCGCCGGCATCAAGGTGACGCGCGCCGAGTTGATGGGCATGGGCGTCGGCGGCCTCCTGATGGAGATCGTGACGCGACCGCAGCCGCGCGCACAGCCGGAGACGGAGGGCAACAGCCATGTCGCCGCCATCGTGCTCGCGGCGGGCCGCTCCACCCGCATGGGCGGGCCGAACAAGCTGCTCGCCGAGCTCGACGGCAAGAAGCTGGTGCGGATCGCGACCGAGCAGGCTCTGGCCTCCAAAGCGTCCGAGGTGATTGTCGTCACCGGCCATCAGACCGAGCTGGTCGAGCAGGCGCTGCAAGGCCTGAAGGTGAAGTTCGTCAAGAACCCGGATTTCGCCGGCGGTATCGCGAGCTCGGTCAAATCCGGCATCGCGGCCGTGTCCGAAGCCTGTGACGGCGCCGTGGTTTGCCTCGGCGACATGCCGCTGATAGATGCCGGGCTGATCGACCGCCTCATCGACGGCTTTGCGCCGGACCGCGGCAACCTCATCGTCGTGCCCGTCAGCGAAGGTCGCCGCGGCAACCCCGTGCTGTGGTCGCGCCGCTTCTTCAAGGAATTGATGACGCTCGATGGCGACGTCGGCGCCCGCCATTTGATCGCCAGGCACTCCGAGGCGGTGGCCGAAGTGCCCGTCGATGGCGAGAGCGCCTTCCTCGACATCGACACGCCGCAGGCGCTGGAAGCCGCACGGCGGGGATGACGGTGACGTAGAGGGGCAAAGACGCGTAGCGCGGTGTCCACGATCTCTCCATCATGATCTGCAATTGGTGGGCACGCTTCGCTTTGCCCGCCCTGCGGCACCTCCCGATCCTCCCGATTTCAACTCCCCGTTCACCATCTGGAAACGACCACCGCTTAGAGTCCTTCCACCTGCCTTGGGGGGAGGGGTTTTTCCATGGCTTCGAACGTCGTCGCGCGCCGTTGCGCGATGTTTTTCTTTGCGCTGTCGGTCTGTGTCGCCGGCGCCCGCTATATGACAGAAGCCCACGCCGCCGGCGCCTTTTCGGTCGGCAAGTGCGGGGCTTACGGCCAGGCCTTTGATTACGGCGCCGAGCACGAGGCTCGCGCCGCGGCGCAGAAGCAGTGCAAGGGCGATTGCACGACCGTGACGATGAAGCGCGCCTGCGCGGCGATGTCGGTCGACCTGTCCAATCCGTGCGGCGCCTATGGTTATGCCGTCAAGCCGAAGATCTCGGCCACGCTCAATGCCGCCACGCGCGAATGCTACAAATATGGCGGCAAGGAATGCGTGATCCGCGCATGGGCCTGCGACGCGAAGGGATGATCGTTCGAGCGCTGATTCCTCTTGCTGCCATTCCGGTACGATGCATAGCATCGCCTCAGGAATGATAATCGAGGAACCACATGCAGTTCGATACCAAGATCGCCGTCGTGATCCGCTCCGATCTTCAGGCCTGGCAGAAGCTCAACGTCGCGTCCTTTCTCACCAGCGGCATCGCCGCTGCGTTTCCCGAATGCATCGGCGAGCCCTATGAGGACGCCTCGGGTACGAAGTATCACGCCCTGATCGGCCAGCCGATCCTGATCTACGGCGCCGATGGTCCCGCCCTGTCGCGCGCACTCGACCGGGCGCTGACGCGCGGCGTGAAGCCGGCGGTCTATACCGAGGACATGTTCAAGACCACGCATGATGCCGCCAATCGCGAGGCGGTGAGGGCGGTGGCACGCAGCGATCTCAATCTCGTCGGTATCGCCATGCGTGCAGAGCGCAAGGTGATCGACAAGATCGTCGACGGCCTCAAGTTCCATAGCTGACGCGTCTCCCCGCGGCGCGTTGTCATCGCGATGTCACGATCGCGTGGGGCCTTGCGCAAACTTTGTGCTGTTTGACACCAGTCAAAGAGCGCGCGGCCGGCAGCGCTAGTCTGCTCCCAACCTTGCAAAGGAGCAGATCCATGCCGACCATGAAAGCCGCGATCGTCCGACAATTCGGCAAGCCGCTGGTGATCCAAGACGTGCCGGTGCCGCAGCCCGGTCCCGGCGAGGTCCTGGTCAAGGTGAAGGCGTGCGGCGTCTGCCACACCGATCTGCATGCGGCCTCCGGCGACTGGCCGGTGAAGCCGGTGCCGCCCTTCATTCCCGGCCATGAAGTCGCCGGTATCGTTGCCGCACTCGGAGCCGGGGTGAAGAATCTCAAGGTCGGTGATGCCGTCGGCGTCGCCTGGCTGCACGATGCGTGCATGTCTTGCGAATATTGCGAAACCGGCTGGGAGACGTTGTGCGAGCACCAGCATAACACCGGCTACAGCGTCAACGGCGGCTTCGCCGAATACGTCATCGCGTCAGCGGCCTTCACTGCGAAGCTGCCGGCCAACGTCGATTTCGCCGCCATTGCGCCGATCCTCTGCGCCGGCGTCACCACCTACAAGGGGTTGAAGGAGACCGAAGCCAGGCCCGGCGAGTGGGTGGTGATCTCAGGCGTCGGCGGACTCGGTCATGTCGCGATCCAATACGCCAAGGCGATGGGGCTCAAGGTCGCGGCGGTCGATATCGCCGAGGACAAGCTTAAGCTCGCGCGCGAAGCCGGCGCGGATCTCGCGGTCAACGCGCTCGCGGACGGCGCGGTGGACAAGGTGCTGGCGGCAAGCGGAGGCGGCGCGCACGGCGTGCTCGTGACCGCAGTGTCGACGGCGGCGTTCGCCCAGGCGCTGAAGATGGTGCGCCGCAAGGGCACCGTTAGCCTCGTCGGCCTGCCGCCGGGCGAATTCCCCACGCCGATCTTCGACGTCGTGCTCAAGCGCATCACGGTGCGCGGCTCCATCGTCGGCACAAGGCGCGACCTCGACGAAGCCATCGCCTTTGCCACGGACGGCAAGGTCAAGGCCGAAGTCGCCAAGGTGCCCCTTGCCGAGATCAACAACGTCTTCGAGCGGATGAAGGCCGGCAAGATCGATGGCCGCATGGTGCTGGACTTCGGCTAGCGCCTCAGCCCGGCGGCATGCCTGCGAACTTTGGCAGGTCCGGGTCGAGACGATCCCAGTCGTGAGCGCGCGGCGTAGGTGACCGCCTGTGGCTTGTAGCGGGCGGGGTCGTCGAGGCTCGCAGCGCGGATGGTGAAGATGTCGGGCATGGCGGAAAACGTCATGTAGACGGGCAGGCCGCACTGCGTGCAGAAACTGCGCGTCTTCACGTTGCCGCTGTCACCGGTCATGTCCCAGTGTTTGGCGTCGCCCGTCACGGTGACGCCGGCGCGCGCGAAGGTCATGTAGGAGCCGTGGCCGCCGCCGCTTTCCCGCTGGCAGTCCCGGCACTGGCAGTGATTGCTGAACAGCGGCTCCCCGTTGATGGAATAGCGGATCGCGCCGCAGGCGCAGCCGCCGGTATAGGGTTTTGTCATCGCTACAACTCCTCACTCTTCGCCGCTGATCTCGTCGAGCTGTCTGACGACCTTCTTCCAGCCACCGCTCATCACCGTGTAGGCGCTCTCGTTCCTGGGCAGGACGAAGCCCGCATGAATCAGCTGAATGCGCGTGCCGGCTTCGACCGGGGCGAGGGACCACGTCACGACGGTGTCGAGCGGCGCGCCGTAGCCGGTGTTGCGCGCGTCGCCGCCCTTCCAGGCGTAGACGAGGCGCCTGTTGGCCACGACCTCCAGAACCCGGCAATGAATCACGCCATCCCAGTTGCCGCCCGGTTTGGTCTGGAACGTGAAGGCCTTGCCTTCGACCGCTTCGAAGCCGGTCGGCTGCATCAGCCAGCGCGCAATCAGCTGCGCATTGGTCAGCACCTTCCACACCGTCTCCGGCGCATGCGGGAGCACCTCGTCGATCACGATGTCTTTTGTCTCGGTTTTCAACGCGGCTGCACTCACGGATCGATCTCCTTCAAGAGGTCACGCAGGTTCTGGAATCGCTCACGCCAGAACACGCCGTAATGGTCCATCCAGGTGACCAGCGGCTCGAGTCCTTGCGGAGCGGCGCGGTAGTAGACGTTGCGGCCCTCGGCGCGCTCGGCGACGAGGCCGGCCTGCTTGAGGGATTTCAGGTGCTGCGAGATCGCGCCCTGGGTGACGCCGCTGCCGCGCGTGAGTTCGGCGACGCTGATCTCCTTGCTCTCGAACACGCGCTCGAACACGGCGCGGCGGGTCGGATCGGCGAGGGCGCGCATCACGGCGGTGACGGGATTTGGGGCGGCTTCGATCATGGGAATTCAATTAGCAAGAGCTAATGCATTAGTCAATGCTAATTCATATTGGCTCCATGATTGACTATGACTGACTAGTCAGTCATAAATAGAAGATGACGAAGAAGCCCAGCAAACTCGCCCTGTCTTCCGCATCTCGCGCGAATGCAAAGGAAGATGCGCGCGCTGGCAGCGAAGAGGCGCCCACCTCGAACCGCGCCACGCGCGCGGCGGAGCGCCGGGCTGCGATCGTGGACGCCGCGATGGAGGAGTTCATCGCGCGCGGCTTTGCCGCGACGCGGCTCGACGACATTGCGAAGCGCGCGGGCGTGGCCAAGGGCACGATCTACCTGCACTTCAAGGACAAGGAATCGATGTTCGAGGAGCTGGTGCGCACGGTGATCGTGCCGGTGGTGGAGAAGCTCAATGCGCTGCCGCCGCCGGCGGGCTCGGTGCGCGATCTCGTCGAGGCCTTTGCCGGCAACTTTCTGAAAGAGGTGATCGGCACCAGGCGCGGCGATCTCGTGCGCCTGATCGTGGCGGAGGGGCCGCGCTTTCCGTCGGTCGCCGATTTCTATTACCGCGAGGTCGTCTCGCGCGGGATCGCCGGCATGCGCGCATTGATCGAGCTCGGGATTGCCCGCGGCGAGATCCGCGAGAAGGACCTCGCGCGCTATCCGCAGATCCTGGTTGCGCCCGCGATGATCGCGGTGATCTGGCAGAACCTGTTCGCGCGGCATGCGCCGCTCGATGCGCAGGACATGTTGCGTGTCCATCTCGATTTGATTTTTGGCGAACGGAGGACGACATGAGGTCGTCGCAGGTCATTTTCAGGTTCGCATTGGCCGCCGTCCTCGCAATCGGCCTTGCCGGCTGCAAGGAGAAGCGCGACCCCGGCTTCCAGGGCTGGGTCGAGGCCGACATGATCTATGTCAGCCCGGACGAGGCGGGCCGGGTGACCAAGCTCGGCGTGCGCGAGGGCGACGAGGTCAAGGTCGGCGATCAGCTCTATTCCGTCGACGACGACCTCCAGCTTGCCGATCTCAACCAGAACAAGGCGACGCTGGCCAACGCGCAGCAGACCTATGATCGGGCTGCCTCGCTGAACAAGACCGGCTCGGGCACGCAGGCCAATCTCGACTCCGCCGTGTCGGCATTGCGCGTCGCCGAAGCGCGGGTGGCGACCTCGGAGACGCGGATGGCGCGGCGCAAGGGCTTTGCGCCAGTCGCCGGCACCATCCAGCAGATCTATTTCCGCGAGGGCGAGATGGTGGCGGCGCAGCGGCCGGTGCTCTCGATCATGCCGCCGGGGAACATGAAGCTGCGCTTCTTCGTGCCCGAGACCGAGCTGCCGAAGCTTGCGATCGGCGACACGGTGCGGATCGGCTGCGACAATTGCGCCGCCGATCTCACCGCGAAGATCTATTTCATTGCGACCAGTGCGGAATACACCCCGCCTGTCATCTACAGCCTCGAGGAGCGCAACAAGCTCGTCTATCTCATCCAGGCGCGGCCTTCGCGGCCCGACGCCTTGCGCGTGGGACAGCCGATCGATGTCTATCTCAATCCAAAAACGCCGGTGGCGGACAAGCGATGAATGGCGAGAGCGGCATCGCGATCGACGTCAAGGGCCTGACCAAATCGTTCGGCGGCCGCGAGGTCGTGCACGATCTGTCGATGCAGGTGAAGCGTGGCTCGATCTACGGCTTTCTCGGACCCAACGGCTCCGGCAAGACCACGACCATCCGCATCCTCTGCGGCCTGCTCACGCCCGACAGCGGCGAAGGCACCTGCCTCGGCTACGATATCCTGAAGGATGCCGAAAAGATCAAGCGCCAGGTCGGCTACATGACGCAGCGCTTCAGCCTCTACCAGGACCTCTCAGTGCGCGAGAACCTCGAATTCGTCGCGCGGCTCTATGGCCTCGCTGACGCGCGCGGTGCGGCGCGCGAGATGATCAAGCGGCTCGGGCTCTCGGGCCGCGAGGAGCAGCTCGCGGGCGAGCTCTCCGGGGGCTGGAAGCAGCGTCTGGCGCTCGGCGCCTGCACGCTGCCGAACCCAAAGCTGTTGCTACTGGACGAGCCGACCGCCGGCGTCGATCCCAAGGCGCGTCGCGACTTCTGGAACGAGATCCACGCGCTCGCGGCGGATGGGCTCACCGTGCTGGTCTCGACCCATTACATGGATGAGGCCGAGCGCTGTCACGAGATCGCCTATATCGCCTATGGCCATCTGCTGGCGCACGGCACGGTGGAGGACGTCATCGCGAAATCCGCGCTCACAACCTACACCGTGACGGGCGAGAACCTGAATCAGCTCACGGCAGCTCTCACCGGCAAGCCCGGCGTGGACATGGTTGCCCCCTTCGGCACCTCGCTGCACGTCTCGGGGCGCGACGTCGCCGCGCTCGAAACCAGCATCGCGCCATGGCGCGGCAGGAGTGACCTGCACTGGCGCAAATCGTCGCCCTCGCTCGAAGACGTCTTCATCGAGCTGATGGGCCGCTCCAAGGATAATTTTCAAGGATAATTTTCAAGAATAATTTTCGAGGATGATTTCCAATGAGCGCCTTCGATCTTCCCGCTCCGGTCCGCGAAATCCGGGAACGTTTCGGCTTCTGGAAGCGCTCCTATGCGATGTTGATCAAGGAATTCATCCAGCTCAAGCGCGACCGCGTCTCGTTCGCGATGATCGTGATGCTGCCGGTGATGCAGCTCATGCTGTTCGGCTATGCCATCAACACCACGCCGCATAACCTTCCGAGCGCCGTGCTGCTCCAGGAGGATTCCGATCTCGCCCGTTCGGTGCTGAAAGCGCTGGAGAATACCAGATATTTTCGTTTCCTCTACGAGGTGCACGACGTCGAGGCGTTCGACAATCTCCTGAAATCCGGCAAGGTGCTGTTCGGCGTCGAGATCCCGCGCGGCTTCGAGCGCGCGGTGCGGCGCGGCGACAAGCCGGCGCTGCTGGTCGCGGCCGACGCCACCGATCCCGTGGCGGCGAGCGCGGCGATCGGCTCGCTCGGCATGGTCGTGCAGACCGCACTCAAGCACGATCTCTATATCGGCGATCCCCCGGAGATGCCGTTCGAGATCCGCGCCCATGCCCGCTACAATCCGGCGGCGGCGTCCAGCCTCAACATCGTGCCGGGCCTCGTCGGCACCATTCTCACCATGACCATGCTGATCTTCACCGCGCTCTCTGTCACGCGCGAGGTCGAGCGCGGCACCATGGAGGCCCTGTTGTCGATGCCGATCAAGCCGGTCGAGGTGATGTTCGGCAAGATCATCCCTTACGTGCTGGTCGGTTTCGTCCAGGCCTTCCTCATCATCAGCATCGGCGTGCTGCTGTTCGGCGTGCCCGTGCTCGGAAACCTGTTCCTGCTGGCACTGCTCTCGACGCTGTTCATCACCACCAATCTGTCGATCGGCTACACCATCTCGACGCTGGTGCAGAACCAGCTCCAGGCCATGCAGATGTCGATGATGTTCTTCCTGCCGAGCATCCTGCTGTCCGGCTTCATGTTCCCGTTCGCGGGCATGCCGGCCTGGGCGCAATATGTCGGTGAAGGACTGCCCTTGACGCATTATCTGCGCATCGTCCGCGCCATCATGCTGAAGGGCGCGACCATGCAGAATCTGCGCTTCGACGCGCTGGCGCTGGTGCTCCTGATGACGCTCGCCATGACCATCGCTGTGACGCGCTTCCGCCGCACGCTGGATTGAGGCACAATATCCCTTGAAAGTCATTCCGGGGCACGCGAAGCGTGAACCCGGAATCTCGAGATTCCGGGTTCGATGCTGTCGCATCGCCCCGGAACGACCAGGGGGAACGATGGCCAGGTTTGCGAGCAGGAAGACGCGGCATCATGCCGCGCTCTCGGAGGATTTCGAGCGCGAGCTGACGCGAGAGGTGCTGCGCACCGAGCTGCTGCGGGTGCGAGCGCTGATCATGACGGGGTGCGTCATGATCGTCCTGCTCACGGTAACCTTCGTGATCGATCCTGCCATCGTGAACCGGGTCTGGCACGGGACGGAGGGCATGGTCCGCGAATACGTGCTCGTGGCGGGCTTCCTGCTCTTTGAAGTCTGGGTCCACAGCCAGATCAGGCGAAACCTCAAGCTCGATCGTGACCTGCCGGTGATCAGGCGCTACATTGGCGCGCTTATCGAAACGTCGTTGCCGACGATCATCCTGATCCTGCAAATTCACAGCATGGGTGCCAGCCAGGCACTCGGTTTCGTGTTGCCGTTGGTCTATTTCATCTTCGTCATTCTTTCGACGCTGCGGCTCGATTTCTGGCTTTCTACCTTCACGGGATTCGTCGCCGCGGCCGAGCTCCTGACAGTCGCGCTGTATTACAATTCGGCCACCGACGCCGGCGAACCTCAGATCTACTTCCACACCGTGCGCAGCCTCATCATCCTGGTCTGCGGCGTGCTCGCGGGCTCCGTCGGCGCGCAACTGCGACGGCAGTTTGCCGCAAGCATCGCGGCGGCAACCGCGCGCGACCGCGTGACCAATCTGTTCGGCCAGCACGTTTCGCCGCAGGTGGTGGAGCGGCTGATGGCGGCGGGACCCAGCACGGGCGGCGATGTCCGCCGCGTCGCCGTGATGTTCGTCGATTTCCGCGGCTTCACCGCCGGCGCGCAGTCGCGCACCCCGCAGGAGGTGGTTGACCGGCTCGACGGCGCCTTCGCCGTGCTGGTCGACATCCTCGACCGCGAGGGCGGTATCGTGAACAAATTTCTCGGCGACGGCTTTCTCGCGCTGTTCGGTGCGCCGCTGGAGGCCTCCGACGCCGCGCATCGCGCGGTTGCCGCCGGCCGCGAGATGCTGACGGCGATGGAGCGCATCAACGCGCAGACCAGCTGGCCGCTGCGGATCGGCATCGGCATCCATTTCGGCGAGGTCGTCGCCGGCAATATCGGATCGCCCCGCCGCAAGGAATACACCGTGATCGGCGACACCGTGAACTTCGCCTCGCGGCTGGAGGCGCTCAACAAGGAGTTCGGCTCGCAGCTCCTGATCTCCGCCTCCGTGCGTGAGGCGCTCGGCGACGACGGCAAGGATGCCGTCGCGCTCGGCGAGGTCGAGGTGCGTGGTTACGAGCAGAAGGTGCCCGTGTTTCAGCTCGGGTAGATCGCTCGCGTTTCGTTGAAGGCGCGTGATGAAATATCGCGCGGGAATATCCGCTCTCGTACTCAGGAGGTCGAAACCTCTCGGCTTCCGTTTGCCAAGCGGAGAAGATCCATGACCCGATTGCCCCTTGTTGCAGCTACCCTGATCGCCGCCGCCGTCTACCAGACCCAGGCCACTGCCGCCCGCGACGCCGCCCCGCGGCGTGCTCCTGCGCAGGCGACTGCGGATTGCGTCAGGGCTCCGGCAGTGGGCGCGTATGCCTCGGCGCCCTACACGCAGCCGCCCTGCATGCCGAAGACCGCGAACTGACGATCAAGGGCAGCGAGGCCGGGCTGGAGAAGCCGCCAGCCCGGCGCGTCCCGCAAGGTCATGGTATCTGGGTAGTGCTTGACTCTCACCTCATATAGTCATCTATATGACTATATGAATTCAGCGCCCCGCGACGAACGCCTGCCACGCTACCAGCTGCTCCGCGACGACCTGGCGGCGCGGATCAACCGCAATGAATGGCGGCCGGGCGAACCGATCCCGTCGGAAGCCGAGCTCGGTGCGCATTACCGCGTTGCCATCGGCACCGTGCGCAAGGCCATCGACCTGCTCGTCAGCGACAATGTGCTGGAGCGCCAGCAGGGCCGGGGCACGTTCGTGCGCCGCGCGCGCTTCAATTCCTCGCTGTTCCGCTTCTTCCGCTTTCAGTCGGAGAGCGGCGAGCGGCGCGTGCCGCAGAGCCGGATCATCCGCCGCAGAAGCGTGCCGGCGACATCCGCCGTGGCCTCGGCACTGCGCATCCCGGTCGGCGAGCCCGTCATCAGCCTGTCGCGCCTGCGCCTGATCGACGAGGTGCCGCTGCTTGCCGAGGAGATCTGGCTGCAGCAATCGCGCTTCGCGAAAATCCTCGACATCGACACCGCCGAGTTCGGTGACCTCTTGTACCCGCTCTACGAGGAGCGCTGCGGAGTGGTCGTGGTGTCTGCCGAGGAAATTCTGACGGTCGAGACCGCCAACGAGATGCAGGCGCGCCTGCTCAGGCTCGAGGCCCGCGCGCCGCTGATCGTGATCGAGCGCCTCGCGCTCGACCTCGAGCGGCGGCCGATCGAATGGCGCCGCTCGCGCGGGCCGGCGGATCGCTTCCGCTACCACGCCGAGATCCGGTGACGGCGACCTTCAACGACATCGAGCAATAAAGGAGTACAGGGGGAAACAATGTCGAACTGGTACAGCGAAAGCTCGCCGTTGGAGCGGCGCACATTCTGGGCAAGCTTCGGCGGCTGGGCGCTGGATGCGCTCGACGTGCAGATGTTCGGCCTCGCCATTCCCGCACTGATCGCAGCCTTCGGCATCAACAAGGCCGATGCCGGGCTGCTCGGCTCGATCACGCTGTTCTTCGGTGCGTTCGGCGGCTGGCTCGGCGGCGCGCTCGGCGATCGCTTCGGCCGCGTCAAGGCGCTCCAGATCACGGTCCTGACCTTTGCGCTCGCGACCTTCGCCTGCGCCTTCGCGATGACCTATACCCAGCTCCTGATCCTGAAGGCGATCCAGGGCCTCGGCTTCGGGGCTGAATGGGCTTGCGGCGCGGTGCTGATGGCCGAGATCATCCGGCCCGAACATCGGGGCAAGGCGCTCGGCTCGGTGCAGAGCGCCTGGGCCGTGGGGTGGGGCGCAGCCGTGCTGCTCTCGGCGCTGGTCTTCACCTGTGCGCCGGCCGACATCTCCTGGCGGCTGTTGTTCGCATTGGGCCTGCTGCCCGCGCTCCTCATCATCTTCATCCGCCGCGGCCTGAAGGAGCCGCCGCGCGCGGTAGCTAGCGACAAGACGCCGTTCTTCGCCACGCTCTCCGGCATCTTCCATCGCGAGGTGCTGCGCGCGACCCTGATCGGCGGCCTGTTCGGCATCGGCGCCCATGGCGGGTATGCCGCACTCACCACCTTCCTGCCGACATTCTTGCGCGAGGTGCGGCACCTCTCGGTGCTCGGCTCCAGCGGCTACCTCGCCGTCATCATCGTCGCGTTCTTCTGCGGATGTGTCGCGAGCGGCATCATCAGCGACCGCATCGGCCGCAGGGCCAACGTCGCCTTGTTCGCCAGCGCCTGCATCGTCACCGTGCTGATCTACATCTTCGCACCCTTGACCAACGGCGAGATGCTGGTGCTCGGCTTTCCGCTCGGCTTCTTCTCCGCGGGCATTCCTGCCAGCATGGCGGCTTTGTTCAGCGAACTCTATCCCGCCGGCGTGCGCGGCACCGGTGTCGGCTTCTGCTACAATTTCGGCCGCATCGTCTCCGCCGCGTTTCCCTTCCTGGTCGGCTATCTCAGCGATCATATCGGGCTCGGGCCCGCCATCGGCATCGATGCGGCATTTGCCTATTCGCTGGTGCTGATCGCGGTGCTGCTGCTGCCCGAAACCCGCGGCAAGGTCTTCGAGCAGGCCGCGGCCACGCGCGCCTGAGCGGAATGGGGAGAAGCCGCTATGATGTTTTCCCGGCGCGGCCTCACGCGCCGCCAGTTCGGCGCGGGCCTCGCCTCGCTCGCGACGATGGCCGCGACCACAGCCAGCAGTGAGGCGGCCTTGCCTGCTATCGATACCCACGCTCATGTCTTTCACCGCGGCTTGAAACTCGCGCCGGGCCGGCGCTACGCGCCCGATTACGACGCGCCGCTGGCGCTCTATCTGGAGCAGCTCGACCGCAACGGCATGACCCATGGCGTGCTGGTGCAGCCGAGCTTTCTCGGCACCGACAATTCCTATCTGGTCGCATGCCTGAACCAGGCGAATGGCCGTCTGCGGGGCATCGCCGTGGTCGATCCCGCCGTGCCCGCAGACGAACTGCGCGCGCTCGACCGCGCCGGCGTCGTCGGCATCCGTCTCAATCTCGTCGGGCAACCCCTGCCTGATCTTGCCGCGAGCGAATGGAAGGCGCTGCTCGGAAACGTGAAGGCGCTCGGCTGGCAGGTCGAGATCCAGCGCAACGCCTCCGATCTGGCCGTGATTGCGCCGCAGCTGCTCGACCACGGCGTCGCCGTCGTGCTCGATCACTACGCGCTGCCTGATCCAAAGCTCGGGATCGGCGATCCCGGCTTTCAGTCCGTGCTCAAGCTGGGCGCAACGAAGAACGTCTGGGTCAAGATCTCGGCGCCGTATCGCAACGGCGCGGCCGGCGAAGATTTTGCGAAGGCGGCCTATCCGTTGCTGCGCAACGCTTACGGTCTTGACCGCCTGTTGTGGGGCAGCGACTGGCCGCACACGCAGTTCGAGACGTCGCAGAACTATGAGAAGAACCGGCTATTTCTCGATGCGCTCATCGTCGACAGGAGCGAGCGTGCGCAGGTGCTGGCTTCGCCACATCAGCTTTTCCGCTTCTGACGCGCCGCCGCGATTGCTCCGATTGCACTCAATTTTGGGGCATGACGGACGATGTCGCCGGCTTGTAGAGTGCTGCGCGATGCGGCCGGTCGCGGCCGCGACTTGCATGGGGAAGTGAGAGATGCCGCGCCGCTACATCACCGTCGACGTGTTCACCGACCGCGCCTTCGGCGGCAACCAGCTCGCCGTGGTGCTCGATACCGGCGGGCTTTCGACGCAGCAGATGCAGGCGATCGCAACCGAGTTCAACTATTCCGAGACCACCTTCGTGCTGCCGCCGCGCGACAAGGCGAATGATGCTGAAGTGCGCATCTTCACGCCGGTGAGGGAGCTTCCTTTCGCCGGCCATCCCAATGTCGGCACCGCCTTCGTGCTGGCTTCGATCGCGAAAGAGCCGAAGCCGCGCCTGCTGTTCGAGGAGAAAGCCGGACTGGTCCCGGTCGATATCGTGCGGGAGCAGGGAAAGGTTGTCAGCACCGAGCTGACCGCGCCGCAGCCGCTGTCGAAGCTGGCGCAGCTTCCCGCCGAGGACGTCGCGTCCTGCATTTCATTGACGGCGGATGACATCAAGACCGATCGCCACCTGCCGCAGGTCGTCGGCGTCGGAACACCGTTCCTGGTGGCGGAGGTGCATTCGCGCGATGCGCTCAAGCGGGCGATGCCGGATGCGGCGGCTTTCGGCAGGGTCTTGCCGCGCGACGGCGCCTTCTCGGTGTGGTTCTATACGCGTGACGTCCCCGCGTCGGAGGCGTCTTGCGATCGCCAGGCGCGGATGTTCATGCGCGGCACTGGCGGCTTTGCCGAAGACCCCGCCACCGGCAGCGCCACAGTCGCTGCCGCCGCACTGTTCGCCGATCTCGATCCCACGCGCGATGGCGAGCTCAAGCTCACGGTCGGCCAGGGTTTTGACATGGGCCGGCCGAGCATCCTGCGCACGCGCGTGCGCAAGCAGGACGGCAAGATCGTCTCCGCCCATGTCGGCGGCCAATGCGTGCAGATGATGGAAGGGACGTTTCGGCTGGCGGGGGCGGGGTAGGTGCCCCTCTCAACCCGTCATCCTGAGGTGCGAGCTCTTGCGAGCCTCGAAGGATGAACGGCCGAGATGCAACATCGGTGGCACGCCGTCGTCCTTCGAGGGCCGCTGAAGAAGCGGCCACCTCAGGATGACGGCTACTGCTAGCTTCGAGACCAGCTATACCTGCTGCCCCGCTAAATTCTTCACCACCACGCCGTCGCGCTCCTCGATGATCTCCGCGATCATCTGGCGGTGACAGTGGGTGTGGTCGCGCTCGTAGCAGAGCAGGCAGACCGGGCCGGCCTTTTTCACCAGCGCCGAGAGCTCGTCCATCTGCTCGCGGGCCTCCGGCGTCTTCAGGTGCTTTGAAAAGACCTTCTCCAGCACATCATATTGCCCGCTACGCGCGGCGAGGCGGCCTTCCTTCGGCGTGCCGAGGGCCGCGAGATGAACGTAGGCGATGCCGCGCTCGTCGAGCCCGGCGGAGAGCTGCTTCTTGGAAAAGCCAGGCCGGCGCGATGACGTCACCGCGCGCACGTCGACCACGAGCTTGACGCCGGCCTGCTCCAGCTCGTCCAGCACCGCCCTGGGCGGCGTCTGCTCATAGCCGATGGTGAAGAGCTTTTTCGCCTTTGCCATGAACCATCCTCAGCTCACGCGCGCGATCAGTTCCATGGCGCCATGCGGGGCGCGCACCTTGCCCTCGTGGATGACATAGGCGAACACGTCGCGCGGCTCCTTCTTCGGTTTTGTCTTCTCAACCTTCGGCAGGTCATCAGGTTCACCGCCGGCGGCCCAGGCTTGAAAGCGCCCGGCCCAGGCGTCCAATTGTTTCGGCGGGTAGCAGGTCTTGATCTCGTCATTGCCTTTCTGCAAGCGCGCATAGACGAAATCGCCGGCGACATCGGCGATGGCGGGGTATTTGCCGTGCTCGGCGAACACGACGGGCGTCTCGAACTCGCGGATCAACGTGATGAAATCAGGCGTGCAGAAACTGTCGTGGCGGACCTCCACGACATGGCGCAGCGCCCGCCCGTCCAGCTTGCGCGGCAATAGCTCCAGAAATTTGCCGAAATCGGCGCCGTCGAACTTCTTGGTCGGCGCAAACTGCCACAGCACCGGCCCGAGATGGTCGCCGAGTTCCAGCACGCCGGAATCATAGAACCGTTTGACGGAGTCGCCGGCCTCGGCCAGCACCCGGCGGTTGGTGGCAAAGCGCGGCCCCTTCACCGAAAAGACAAAGCCCTCCGGCACCTCACCCGCCCATTTGCGAAAGCTCTCCGGCTTCTGCGAGCCGTAATAGGTGCCGTTGATCTCGATCGAGGTCAGCTTCGAGGCGGCGTAGGACAGCTCCTTCGCCTGCGTCAGCTTCTCCGGATAGAACACGCCGCGCCAGGGCTCGAAAGTCCAGCCGCCGATGCCGATGAAGATGTTGCCGGATTTTTTGGACGCAGTTTTTGCTTTGGCCACGGAGGATCTCGCATCGACGGGGAGGGAGAGCGGCATCCTAATCAAACGAGTTGTGATTGGCCAGTTGCCGTGTCCCGTCTAAGCTCGCCGGGAAATCTGCACAAACAGGAGAACAAGATGCGGATGCTGATGGCGGGAGTGGCGCTCGTGATGATGACATCTGCTGCCATGGTGTCTTCAGCCATGGCCGACGATGACGATGCCAAGGGGGCGCAGAAGCTCGCCATGCAGGGCCGTGACGATTACTGGCATTGCCTGGCGCGGGAATATTCGCGCGACAGCAATCAGGGCCTGTCGGAACAGGAATTTGGCCGCTCGGTCGCGGGTGCCTGTCCGTCGGAGCGGCAATATTACCGGGTGGCCTTGCTCGACTATCTGACCACACAGTATCCGAACATCGATTCCGGCGCCCATCTCGCGACCGCGAACAGGGCGGTCGAGTCGGCGCAAAAGGACATCGTGACGGCCTTCGTCAAGCACCGGCCGCCGGCGAAGTAGGGAATGAGAGCAGCGGGCAGGGCAGAGGCCCGGCTCGTCTCATTCGCTACGCCCCATTCGCCGCTCCAGCGGCCCTTCCGGCGCCGCGCTCATCCATGGTATCACTGGCCGCATCTGGAACGGGGGTGGGTTTGCATGTCGTCTGAGTCGGTAGGTGGCATTCTGGGCGCGATTGTCGCGGCGATCGTGCTTGCGGCCGCCGTCGTCCTCGGGCCGATCGGTCAGTATGGCAAGCCGCCGAAGCCGGCCAAGGTCGAACCGGCTCCTGCTGCGGCCCCCGCGGTCCCGGCCGCGCCGGCGCCGCGCGGCCCGGTGATCAAGGAAGTCCCGAACTAGTCCTGAAAAGGGGGATTTGCCCCCTTGAAAAACGGTTTGGCCGTCCCCATCTAGCCTCTAACGGCGACGTTGAGCGAAAACTCCGGCGCTGGGACGACCTTGGAATAGCTTGGCCTGCGCCGGATGTACGCGTGGTCCGCCGTTCCGGGGTCGTTGGCATTTTAGGGCCCCTTGTCGCCCGCTTCCCTTGGAAACCCCGGCTTGGCATCGCAGGACGCTGCGGATATACGCTGCCGTCATGAATGAAGCGATCAGACCGGGCTCCGACACTCCGTCCCAGGCTCAAGAGGGGGCGGAACTGTCGGTCATCGTCCCGACCTTCAACGAGTGCGACAACGTCACGGTGCTCTACCGGCGGCTGGAGGCGACGCTCGCCAATGTCGCCTGGGAAGTCGTGTTCGTCGACGACAATTCACCCGACGGCACCTGGGACGTCGTGCGCGCGCTGGCCCAGCAGGACAGCCGCGTACGCTGTGTCCGCCGCATCGGCCGCCGCGGCCTGTCCGGCGCCTGCATCGAGGGCATCCTGGCCTCCAGCGCGCCCTATGTCGCCGTGATCGACGCCGACCTTCAGCACGACGAGACGCAGCTGCCGAAGATGCTGCTGCTGCTCGCCAGCGACCAGGCCGATCTCGTCGTCGGCAGCCGCTACATCGAGGGCTACAAGACCGAAGGCTTCAACAAGCAGCGCGCCGGCGCCAGCGCGCTGGCGACCGAGCTCGCGAGGAAGGCGCTGCGGGTCGAGATCGCCGATCCCATGAGCGGCTTCTTCATGATCCGCCGCGATCGTTTCGAAGAACTCGCGCCAAAACTGTCGGTGCACGGCTTCAAGATCCTGCTCGACGTCGTCGCCAGCTCGAACGGCACCTTGCGCGCCGTCGAAATCCCCTACACGTTTGGCGAGCGCCAGCACGGCGAGAGCAAGCTCGATTCCATGGTCGCGCTGGATTTTCTGGGCCTGGTGCTGGCGAAGTTCACCAACGATGCGGTCTCGCTGCGCTTCATCCTGTTCGCGATGGTCGGCGGCATCGGCCTCGTGGTGCATCTGACGACGCTGTTCATCGCTCTCCAGCTGTTCAAGGCGCCGTTCGCTGAGGCGCAGGCCGCCGGCGCCATCGTCGCCATGACCAGCAACTTCGTCCTCAACAACTTCCTTACCTATCGCGACCAGCGGCTGAAGGGCTTTGCGCTGCTGCGCGGCCTGATCGCGTTCTACATCGTGTGCAGCGTCGGCCTGCTCGCCAATGTCGGCGTGGCCTTCTCGGTCTACGACCAGGAGCCGATCTGGTGGCTGGCCGGCATGGCCGGCGCGCTGATGGGCGTGGTGTGGAACTACGCGATGTCCGGACTGTTCGTCTGGCGCAAGAAATAGCCAGGGATGGGCGGGGCTGACGCGCGGATCGTCCGCAATACGGCGCTGGTGATCCTCGCGCTGGTCGCGCTGCGGCTGGTTGCCGCCGCGTTCACCCCGATCACCTTCGACGAAGCCTATTACTGGATGTGGTCGAAGAATCTGGCGGGCGGTTATTACGACCATCCGCCGATGGTCGCCTACGTCATCCGCGCCGGCACCATGATCGCGGGCGACACCGAGCTCGGCGTCCGCCTCGTCTCGATCCTGCTCGCACTGCCGATGAGCTACGCGGTCTATCGCTCGGCCGCGATCCTGTTCGGCGGGGCGCGCGTGGCCGCGACCAGCGCCATCCTGCTCAACGTGACGCTGCTGGCCTCGGTCGGCACGCTGATCGTGACGCCGGATGCGCCGTTGCTGGTTGCCTCCAGCTTCGTGCTGTTCTTCCTCGCCAAGGTCCTGGAGACCGGCCGTGGCGTCTGGTGGCTCGCGGTCGGCGCAGCCGTCGGCGCGGCGCTGCTGTCGAAATACACCGCGATGTTTTTCGGCGCGGCGATCCTGATCTGGCTCGCTGCCGTGCCGAAACTGCGGCGCTGGTTCCTCTCGCCCTGGCCCTATCTCGGCGGCCTTGTCGCGCTCGCGCTGTTCTCGCCCGTGATCCTCTGGAATGCGGATCATCAATGGGTTTCCTTCGTAAAGCAGCTCGGCCGCGCGAAGATCGAGGACTTCCGTCCGGTCTTCATCGCCGAGTTGATCCCGACCCAGATCGCCTTCGCAACCCCGCTGGTCTTCATCCTCGGCGCGATGGGCCTGCATGCGCTGACCTGGCGCCGGGCCGGCGCTCTGGCCTCGCGCGTCCTGATCGAGACAATGTTCTGGACCATCGTCGCCTATTTCGTCTGGCATTCGCTGCATGCCCGCGTCGAGGCCAACTGGTTCGCGCCGGTCTATCCGCCCTTCGTGGTTGCGGCCGCGGCTGCCGCCAACCTCGTGCAGTGGGAGCCGCGTGCACGACGGCTGGTGGACTTCTGCCTGCGCTGGGCGGCGCCCGCCGGCATCGTGATGTTTGCCGCGCTGATCGTGCAGGCCAACACCGGCTGGCTGTCAGGCTATCGCCGCGATGCCACGGTGCGCAGCGTCGGCGTCGGCTGGCGCGAGCTTGCCGCGGAGATCGAAGCCGTGCGCGCCCGCAATGGCGCGACCTGCGTGCTGGCGCCGGATTACGGCACCACGGGCTGGCTTTCCTTCTATCTGCCGCGCGGCACCTGTGTGGTGCAGCAGAGCCAGCGCATCCGCTGGGTCAACATGCCCGAGCCCGATCCGAAGCTGCTGGCGGGCAAGCTGATCTATGTCGACGAGTTGCGCGCGGACGGCCATCCCGCCCTCAAGGATCTCTTCACGCAGACGACGCAAGTCGCGCAATTGCAGCGCAAGCGCGGGCCGCTCGTGATCGAAACCTACGGCATCGATCTGCTGGAAGGCGCCCGGGGCGACGTGCTCGACCGCTCGCCGCCGCCTGAACTCGTGCCTTGAACGATCACAAGATCCTGCCGTTGATCGCCGACTGGTGCACGTAGTGCACGGCGGCGACGATGAGATCGCACTCTTCGTCGGTCATGTCGTTATAGACGGGCAGCGCGATCACGTTGTAGGCAGTCCGTTCCGTCACGTCCAATTTCACGTCGTTCTGAGTCCTGTAAGCCGTCATGTGATGGCATGGCGGGCTGTAATATTTTCGCACGAAGACGTTGCATGTCTCGAGCGCAGCTGCCAGCGCCTCACGGTCGAGGCCGAATTGCTCGGCATCGACAACGACCGGCAGGAATAGCCAGTTCGCTTCCACACCTGCGGGTTCTCGCCCCACGCACAGGCCGGGAATCTCGGAAAGCCCAGTTCGCATGCGCGCGACCGCCCGGCGGCGCGTCGCAACGGCGAGCTCGAACGTCTTGAGTTGCTCGATGCCGATGAGTGCCGATACTTCCAGCATCTTGCCGTTCAGGCCCGGCTCACCACAATCGGAACTGTCGACTTGTCCGAAGTTGCGGATCGCCTTGACGCGGGCGAGCAATTCCGGATCGTGGCTGGAGACACATCCGCCCTCCATCGTCGAGAAGGTCTTGGTGGCGTGGAAGCTGAACATCTGCGCGTCCGCGAATCTCCCGACCGGTTGGCCATTGACGCGGGTGCCGAACGAGGGCGCGCTATCGACGAGGAATTTGAGCTTGTGGCGCCTGGCGATGTCGGCGAGTGCCGCGTAGTCGCTGGCTACGCCGTAGGCGTCGACCGCGAGGATGGCGACGGTGCGATCCGTGATCCTGCGCTCGACATCATCAGGGTCGAGGCGCATGGTCAGGTCGTCCATGATGTCCGCGAAAACAGGTTCGGCGCCCACCCATTCGACGGCATGGGGCGTGGCGCAGAACGTGAATGACGGCACGATCACTTCGCCGGAGGTAATTCCAGCGCCCCGCAGCATTGCCATCAACCCGATCTGGCCGTTGCAGAAGACGAGGGACGGGACACCAAGGTATTCGCTGAGACGTCGCTCGAATTCCACAACCCAACGGGAGTTGTTCGCGACCTGGCCGGTCTCCAGCGCCGCCTCAAAGGCGGCCAGGAACTGCTCTGTCTTCGGAAAGCTTGGACGCACGATATTGAGAGGAGTTGGGGCCCGGGGCATCGGAAATTCAGGCACGAGCGTGTCAGTCCTCTCGAGGCGGCGACGAATACCGATATTGTCCTGCAACTTTTGCTCCATGGTGATGTGGCGTGCCCACGCCACTTGTATTCGCGACTGGAGGCTGGTCGACTAATGATACTCTTTCTTTCCCGTCTCCGAGATGATCGGAATCCTTCGCAGCCAAAGCTGTTTCGACCAGCGCTCGGTATTTTCGCGATACCAGTCGATTGTTCGCTTGAGGCCATCGTGCCAGGTAAAGCTGGGCTTCCAGCCGAGCACGCGATTGATCTTTGACCAATCACCGGTGTGTCTCACGACCTGTCCGGGACGGTCGCCGATGAATTCGATCTTAGCCGGCGAATAGTTCATCTCGGATATGATGTCGTGGGCGATCTCGTTGATCGTGCGGTGCTCGCCGGTCGCGACATTGAAGACTTCACCATGGACGAGCTCGCCGGGGGCCTGAAGGACCAGATCGATCGCGCGGCAGGTATCCTCGACGTAGACGAAATCGCGCGCGGCCACACCGCCGCCGTGAACTGTCAGCGGTTCGTCGAGCATCGCGCTGGTGATGAAGCGGGGAACGAGCTTTTCGAGATGCTGCATCGGGCCGAAATTGTTGAACGGCCGAACGATCACGACGGGGATCTTGTAGGTCGCCCAGTAGGAATAGATCAGCCGGTCGGCACCGCATTTGGCGCTGGCGTAAGGGCTCATCGGATTCAGCGGATGGTTTTCATCCATCATGTCCGAGACCGCATTTCCATACACCTCGGATGTCGAGACATGGACAAAGCGCTTGATATTGCGTCCGAACCGGGCAACCGCATTCGCCAGCGTCTGGGTCCCCAGCACGTCGGTCTGGAAGAACTGGAGGCTGTCGTGGATCGAGCGCGTGACGTGGGTCTCTGCCGCAAGATGGATCACCACGTCGGATTCCGCCACAAGCGTGTCGACCAGCGCGGCGTTGCAAACATCGCCGTACCAGAGCAGTCCGCGAGAATCGTGCGAGCGAACCATGTCGGGCGGAAGATTCTCGACGGCGCCCGCGTAGGTCAGCGCGTCCAAGACCACGACCCTATCGAGAGGATACTTCTCCATGAGGTAGTGAACCAGATTTGCGCCGATAAACCCTGCACCCCCAGTAACCAGAATAGTGCGCATTCGAAATCCTGTTCGTAACGCGTTGCAAGGCCACGAAGACCCGACGTTCAGGCTGACATCCGCGACGCCCAATTCCATGCATGGAAGCCGCATCGGTCATCGCGAGTCCACGATGTTGGTAGGCTACCGATATCGGCTCTAGCTTGCGCGGAGCATGCCGTGCCGCGGGGAGTCGCCGCAAACACGCCCATTTTGGAATGACGGGAGATGGCGAATCAGGGATCGATTGGCTGGCTAATGGATCGTATCGGCATCCGCCTCAACGTCACGGTTGAAACATGAAGAACTTCGTCGTCAATCTCGATCGCCAGCCGGAGAAGTTCGAAAGATTCCTGAAACGGAATGAAGGTTGCGGAATCGCCTTCGAACGTTTCCCTGCGGTCGACGGATCGAAATTGACCGATGAGGAAGTCATGGCGATGGGGATTGTCGCGCCCGGCTCGCGGTTCGCCCCGGGGGCGGTCGGTGGTACCGCTTCAATGTCGAAGATATGGAAGATGGTCGCGGAACTGGATGAGCCCGCTCTCGTCTTCGAGGACGATTGCACGATCCGTCACGACACCCTCGCGCGCTTGTCGACGCTTCTTCCAACCCTTGGCGACTGGGATATCCTGGTGCTTGGCTGCAATACGGATTCGGTGCTCGATATCGAGTGGGCGCCAGGCATGAAGTCGATGATGGTCTTTCGGCCTCGGTGCCCGGATGACGTGAGCGATGCCGCCTTCCAGAGAGCGACGACCCAGGTTGCGGCCTTCCGGCTGAACTGCTGTTTTGGTCCGGGGGGGTACGTGCTGTCACCCGCGGGAGCGCGGAGAATGTATCCGTATTGGCTCCCGATGGACAATCGGATGGTGACCATCGAGGCTCTCGGCAACCGCGCGCTGCCGACGTTTGGGGCCGATATGATGGGGAACAGCATCTATCGCTTCGTCAAGGCATATGCCTGTTTCGCCCCGCTCGTGGTGCCCCGCAACAACAGTGCGACCTCGACGACTCAGAGCCATATCGCGAGTGCCGCGCGGACTTGGGGATAGGATTTGGGGGCAAAACTCGAGGCGAGTCGCCCACGGTGGGTGAGCCTTGCGAATGAGCTTCTTCACAGGGGTGGAGCGTTGCACACATGAAACTCGCGATCATGCAGCCGTATTTTCTTCCCTACATCGGCTACTATCAGCTCATTGCTGCGGTCGACGTCTTCGTCGTCTACGACAACATCAAATATACCAAAAAGGGATGGATCAACCGCAACCGGATGCTGCTCAACGGAACGGACGTCCTGTTTTCACTTCCTTTGAAGAAGGATTCGGACGCCCTGGATATTCGTGACAGGGAATTGGCGGTCGATTTCGACCGTGCAAAGCTCCTCAATCAATGGCAGGGGGCCTATCGCACCGCGCCCTTCTTCAAGGAGACCTTTCCACTTCTGGAACAGATTGTCGGCTTCCAAGACGCCAATCTCTTTCGCTATCTCTTCAATTCCCTGCGCATGACCTGCGAGCATCTGGGTTTACGAACCGCCTTCAAGATCTCGTCCGAGATTCCCATCGACCATTCGCTCAAGTTTCAGGACAAGGTGCTCGCATTGTGCGAAGCCTTGGGGGCGCGAGACTATATCAACGCAATTGGCGGTCTGGAGCTCTACGATCCCAATGCTTTCAGAGCCCGCGGAATCGAATTTAAAGCTCTCCGGACAAGACCGTTTCCTTATGAACAATTCGGTCAGGCCCAGGTGCCGTATCTTTCGATCGTGGACCTGCTGATGTTCAATTCAGTCGCGAAACTCCGGGAGGTCATAGCTGCCAATTATGACCTGGTCGGAGGGGAACCCACGCTCGCATAGAAATCCCGCCATTGGGTCAATGGCGGGAGCCGGCCGTCTCGCTAAGGCCGTGAAGAGAAATCGCCGGGTTCAGGCTTTCGATCGTCCAGGTTCGCAAACCAGGAAAATGCTCGAACACAGATCCGGGTACTGCTGGCCCAGTTTGTAGGCTCCCTCGAGATAGGCATCCGAAATGATGTCCGTCTGGAGCAGGCGATCCCACTGGAAGTTGGCCAGGGCTTTGAAAAAGACCCCGGAGCGATGGATGACATTGAGGCCCGCCGCAACCGCGTCACGCTCTAGCGTATCCAATGAATAGGTGATGCGGTGGCCGTGCTCGGCTTCCGCAGGTGTAATGGCGGAGTTGTGCGAGATCAGTCCCATCTTGACCGCAATCTGCCGCGACGGGGCATGTGCGTTCGGGACCGCCAGAAACAGCCTGCCATTGTCCGAAAGCCATTTTTCGTTGATCAGGCGCAAGACGAGCTGGGGATCGTCAAGATGCTCGAGAACGTGGGTCATCACGATGTTGTCGTATCGCTTCGGCAATTGCACGGTTTCAAATATCGAGTTGATAAAGTGAATTCGAGACCCGAAGCGGCTCTTCGCCTCCGCAATCGCGACATCCGAGGCTTCGACGCAGGTGATGTCCTCGAAGAACGGCAGAAACCTCTTGGTGAATTCCCCCTTGTGGCTTCCCAGCTCGAGAAGACTGTCACCCCTGAAGAAGGGCGCAAAGGACCGGATCATGAAGGGCTGCATCACATCGTAATCGAACTGGTAGGCGTATTTCTGGTTTTCGACGTTTCCAGTGTCGTTCAGCTCGCGATTGTAGTCTCTCATTTGCTGCATAAGGGTCTCTCGATGATGCTGCGGTTATACCAACTCGGCCAGTCCAAAGCCGGATTTGCCAAACTCGTTTCCGTTGTAGAGCATGTAGACTCTGTCATCGCAGGCGAAAACATGCGGATAGCATTGCATCTGTGAATCCCAGCCATCCTGCGAAAGGTCGATGCCGGCATTCGAGTCGTCTCGCGTCCAGTTGATCAGGTCCCGCGAACAGGCGTATCCGAGGCGATAGCTGTTCCTGCCTTTTTCCCGGAAGCCGTGGCAGGGGCGGAAGCAGAAATACATGTGATAGAGTTCATTCCGGCGGAACACCGTGGGCAACGCCTGGCATTCATCGTCGCCAATGCAATCTGCGATGATCTGCTTGCCATCCCTTTGCCAATTGATCGCATCGGTGGATGTGGCACAGGCGATCTTGTAGACCCTGTCGGATGGCTCGGTTTCGGAAAACGATTTCCATCGCGTCCCGAAGATGTACCACATGTAGTAAATCCCGCCGATCGACATCACGAATGAATCGGCGATCAGGAACGGTTCGTGCAGGGAGGCGGTCATGATGGGACCCGTTCCGTGCTTCTGGAACGTCCGTCCGCGGTCCTTGCTGATGGCGAGGCCAACCGATGAATCCGCACTCACCGAGGCCTTTCGATTCCATCCCGTGGTGAATCCAAGCACGCGGTCGCCGTCGTCAAAGACATGCATGGGGAAAATGCCATGCTCATCGAAGGCGCCGAGCTGCCCCAGCTCTATGACGGTGTGGTCGCAGACATCGAGAATCTCGCGCATGTTTCTGGTGAAATCCACGTAGGCGACGTGGCTCAGATATTTGCCGACCTCGTCCCGTCTGCGAGTTGAGAAATAAACGCGCACACGGTCCTTCAGGACCAGCGCCTGCGGCGACTGGGCAAACTCCAGACAATCGTTCGGCAGCTTGTGTTTAATGGGGTCAAAGATCTTCCCGAGCTTGCTCCATTTCATGGCTTGAACCAATCCGGGGCGTTTTGCAGGCGGGCCAGACCGATGCCAGCGCGGCCCATTTCGTTGCCCTGATAGATCATGTACGTCTCGCCGTCCAAACCGAACACGTGGCCATAATTCACCATTTCAGAGTCCCAGCCCTCGGCGGAAACGTCCATTCCCGCGAGTTCGTCAGTCCTTTTCCAATTCAAAAGATCGTCGGAAACAGCGTACCCGATGCGGTATCCGCCTTCCCGGCCTTTGTAGTTCAGGCTTTGCCGATAGGAATAGAACATGTGAAAACGGCCCGCCCGTTCGATAACGTCGGCGCCTGCCTGGCATTCGTCTTCACCCAGTTTGTCCTCGATCAGGTCGACGCCGGCCTTTCGCCAATTCAATCCGTCGGAGGATGTGGCCATGCGAATTTTGTAAACGGGCTCAGGCCTGCCCGACGTCTTGATCCACCGCTTGCCCGCGACGTACCAGAGGCACCATGTGCCGTTGAATCGTCGAACCCGCGGGCTTCCCAAGAGAAACGGCTCATCCGGGCTGTATGAAAGCACCGGTCCCCGGCCAATTCTCTCGAAGGACTCGCCGTTGTTGTAGCTGATGGCGATACCGATCGCGGCGTTGAAAGGGACCGACTCGCATCGGGTCCATCCCGCATAATACGCACGGATCTGGTTCTCGTGCCGGATCACCGAGACCGGATTGGTCCCGAATTCGTCGAAGGTCCCGCACCCGCCGAGCCCCATTGCCGGTTCGTTGCAAATCCGAACGACGCGCGTCAGCTTCTTTCGATCCAGCTCGATGAACGCAATGTAGCTCTTGTATTGGCCTTTATCGTCAGGCGCAGGCCGTGAGCAAAAATAGACCCTGACAATGTCGTCGAAGATCAGGACGCTCGGCGACTGCGCGAACTCGCGCATCCAGGGATGATCCGTGTGGTCGCGGGGGTCGAAGAGCTTCCCAAGCTTTTCCCATTGCAGCATGGTCCGGTCTCAATCCTCAAGCCGTCGAAGCCGGCTCGCGCCGGTCTTCAGTCCGCCGTAGTAATAGTCGTTGAAGCCCGCGGCCTCCATCAGCTCGAACACCTTCCGCATGTCGTATGTGACCCGATGCAGCTCGAAGCTCTTGCCGTCAAACGTCGCAAACGCCGCCCGCGGATCGCCGTCGCGCGGTTGTCCGACCGATCCGGGATTGCAATAGGTCTTCTCCCCGAAGTGATGGAGGCTTTGCACGTGGGTATGGCCGCTCACAAAAATGCTGCCGGGCAGCCGCGTAAAATAGGCTTGGTCCGGCTCCCTGATGTATTCATCGATTGGATCCGACCATCCACCATGGACGATTTGAGCGTCGCCCACTTGCATGTGCACCTGAAACGTCCTCAGCCAATTCTGATTCTCGGGCGTGATCACCCTCCTCTGATGGGCGAGGCAATCGTTGACGCTCTTGGACCTGACGCAAAAGCCGCCGAAGCCCAGGTACCAGTCGTGGTTGCCAAGAAGGCTCTTGATGCCGCGCCTTTTCAGCTCGTCGCAGCATTCGTTGACCTGGGAATAATAGCCGACCACGTCGCCCACGCAGACAATCTCGGTGACACGCATGCGATCGAGCTCGGCGAGAACCGCCGTCAGCGCCTCGAAATTTCCATGGATGTCAGAGATGAACGCTATCGTCATAGAAGACATGATCCTCCGTGTAGCGGACGGCCCGACCGCGCTTGATGTCCGGTTGGACCGGCATGCGGTTCTCGATGGCCATATCGACCGCCATCAGGGCTTCGTTGTAGCCAAAGGCAGCGCGTATCGACGTGGACGAGGAGATCCTCGGATTGATCTCGAGCAATTTCAGGCCGTCGGCGACCTTGCGAAACTGAAAGTTGGTGGGACCAAATGGAGAAAACCCGCGGCATAAATCCCGGACCGCTTCGGAAAACGCGGCCTCATCGACAACCTCCGCTTTCTCCGTGAATCCGTCCCTGGAGAGCTTGCGTCGAAGCGCCATGATGGCCGAATAGCTTCCAAGCCCATCGCAAAACGCGGATACCGTGAATTCCTCATCGTCGCGTCCGACGATGGGTTGGGCCATCAGTGTCGCTTTCGTCGCGGGATCGATCCCGACGAATTGCTCCGCAGTCGCGACCACCACGATTCCCTTGGAGCCAAAACCCCGCCGGGGTTTCAGCAGGAACGGCAGGCCGCATGTCTCCCTGAGAAGGTCGAAGTCCATGTCCAGATGGCTGGGGATCGCGTAGGGCAGCTTCAGTTCCAGCAGGCGCTGATAGAACGCCCATTTGTCGGAGCACCTGGAAATCAGGTCGGGTGAGTTGATAACGACCCTGGCTCCGGTCGATTCAATCTCGCCTCGCCGGTCCGCCCATTTGTACATGTCGGCGTCGATGCCGGGGATCGCCACGTCGACCCGATGCTTGCGCAGCAGCGCGAGAAGACAATCGAGGTAATCGGGCGCATCCGTCCTGGGCACCCGTTCAAAGACATCGCAGAACGCCGGCGCCACCGAGTCGGTGTAGATCGAGGTGCCGATGAGCCTCGTCGGGCTGCTCGACCGCTTCAGGGAGCGCAAAATCCCGTAACCGACGATGCCGGCGGCGCCCGAGACCAGTATCGTTCTCATGCGGCCCGCCTTCGATGAGCCGCTTCCATCCGCAATCCCTGCGCCATGGAGATGCGAGGAAAATAGTCGAGCAGTCGGAACAATGTCTCATCGCAAGCAAAGCCATTGCTTGGGATGTCAGGCTTGTCTTTCAGGAACGCGACCCTGCTCTTGCTTTCAAAGGCCGAAATCGCCGCCGCGGCAATTTGCGAATAGGTGACATTGTCGGGGTGCACACAGCGATAGGTGCCTTCGATTTTCATCGTCACAACGGCCGAGATGATCTTGGCCACGTCCTGAGCGTGAATGAAATTCCGCGAAGGGTCGTTCGAACCAAAAAGACTTATGTCTTCATGGCTCTCGGCCTTGTCCATGATGGCGTACAGGAACGGCTGATGCCTTCGAAACCCTGGCCCCACACCATAAATCTGGGAAGGTTTTAGCACCGCGACCGGCAGCCTGAATTCGCGGCCGCACAATTGCGCGACGTCTTCGGAATGCCGCTTCGAGAGTGCGTAGGCTCCGAAGAAGGGCGATTCATTCCTGAGATCGGCAAAGATGCTGGAGATGTGCACGAGATGCCTGGCGCCCGCCTTTGCGCTGGCATGGCAGAGCTTCATCAAGCCGAGCACGTTGACGTCCATCGCTTGCAGCATGTCCGGCAATTCCTTGCCGCCGAAAGCCGCAGCCATATTCACGACGCAGTCGATCCCGCCCGGAATCTGGATGTCAGGCGAACACAGGTCCAGCTCGACATCGCAGCCTTTGCGCCCAGCCGTCAGCACGTCGCACCGGTCGCGGAGGAGTGGGACAAGCGCCTGCGCCAACGAAGAGGTTCCCCCGACGATCAGCACCCTCATGGTCGCGCCGCATCGACCGGTGCGAGTTGCGCGAGAATTCCGCAGGATAGTTCCGGATACGCGACTCCCATCTCGCACAAGGCCTGAATGATCTTGTGGTCGAGGTTCAACGACAGGATCTGGCTCGTCGCGAAGGGTTTCAGGTAGATCCCCTCCAGTTTTTCAATTTTGTAACCGGCCTCGCTTACCAGCTTCGTGAGTGTGTCGACCGTAAAATACCGCTTATGCCCGAGGATCAGGTCGTTCTCTGAAAGCGCTTCCATGTCGGGGAGCATGCCCGCGAGATGTCCAAGCCTTCGGTTCATGACCTCGGCATTCGGAACGGCCACGAAAAGTTTGCCGGCGGGCGCGAGAAACTTCCTGAAGCGGTTGAGGATCAGCAGGGGATCGTGGACATGCTCGAGGATGAACCCCATGACGATGAGGTCGAAGCGTTCTTCCGTATCGAACTGCTCGAAGTAGGTTTCGATGACCTCGCTTCTGTTGTCCGGAAATCTCAGCTTGAAATTCTGGATGACGGCGGGAGAACCTTCGAGAACCACATGGCGCCCGGAGCCGTCCGAAAAAATCTCGGTGGCAAAACCGTGCCCCAGTCCCAGATCCAGCACCGCGCGCGGATCCTTGACGGCATGAGCAATCCGTTTCGGATACCAAGTCAACGCGATCTCGTTGTCGAAATCGTAGATGTTCCTGCCCTGATAAGCGGCGACATGGTCATCCAATCGACTGTTCATGGATTCTCTTTGACGATCGCGGTTGATGACAGGGCTCTTCGTGCAAGGACCAGACTCAAGGATCGGATGAAGCGTCCCGATCGCTGGTGGCAGGCATATCAACGGGCCCCTTGATTCGCCACGCGCCGGCACGGTGCGGCGAACGCGGTGTCAAGCTTCAAGCAAGCTCCAGCGGATAGCTAGAGAAGCGGCGGCCTTCCTGCGTCCCGGGAATCGAGCTGCTGCCCGCTCTCGCATGATCCGGAAGGTCCCCGATGAATTATCACGACGGCACTCTGGCCAGAGCAAACGAGATCGCGACCGAGCCGTCTTCGCTGACACGCGACGAATATTACCAGATCTGCCTTCGACACCTGAAGACGGGCGAGCTCGCGCAGGCCGAAGCGCGCTGCCGGGAAGGGCTGGCGGCAGACGCGAGCCATGCCGGTTTGCTTCATCTGATGGCCGGCGTGGCTCTGCTCAACGGGGATTACGACGCTGCCATCCAGTGGGCCGGCCGTGCTCTCACGAACGAGATGAAGGCAACCTATCTCGCGACGTTCGGGACGGCCTTGCAAGGCAAGGGACTTCAGGAGGAGGCGCTGGAGGCGTTTCAGCGTGCGGTCGAGCTCGATCCGGTTGATCCCGCCATCTGGGAGAACTACGGCCACGCCCTGAACAGGGCGCAGCATCTCAACCCCGCCGGCCTTTGCTTTCTGATCGCCCGGGCGTATCGCGCTTTGCCGTTCCTCGCTGAATGCCGTTCCGTTGCTCGCAACGGCTGGAATGCCCTGACGGCGCAATTTAATGCTCATCTGCAGAACGGCTCAGGGCCGGAAGAGGCCCGCGATCCGATCCATTGTTTCTGGTCGGACGCCTTGCTGAACGCGATGTCGCATCTCTCGCTTCAGTCGATGACCCGCCAGGGTCATCCGGTCATGCTGTACACCTACGATGACGTGGCCGCCATGCAGGCCCTTGTGCCGCCGGGAGTCATGGTGGTCGACGCCGGCAGCGTCGTGCCGGCCTCGATCTACCAACAGGCCGTCATTCACAGCGAGATCCGCTACTTCAGCGACATCTTCCGCTATGCCGTTCTTCATGAGCACGGCGGCTGGTGGCTCGATACGGACATCGTTCTGCTGAAGCCTCTGACCTTCGGAGCGCCGCATGTCTTTTCCGCGCAATGGTCGGGAGTCGAGAACGGGCATGCTTGCGCCGGCGGTGTGATGCGCGCGCCCAAGGGCTCGCTGCACATGGCCAATCTGTATGCCCTGTCCCGCCAGCGGCTCCTCGACGAACGGCGGGTCGAATACGGCGCGGTGGGACCGCTGCTGCTCAGCGAATATCTGCTGCTGTCGGACGACGAGGAGCTTCGTTCGTCGATCCTGCCGCCGACCACGTTCAACGCGATCGACTGGCACGAGGTCGATTTGTTCACCACCGAAAGCCGGGCCGGCTTCGAGCTGTTGAACGACCCCCGTGTCACGGGTGTCCATCTGTGGGCAAAAATGTGGGCCGAGAGGGGGATGCGCTTCGACGCCGTCTCCGACCAGAGCGTAGCCGGTTATCTCAAGAAGCTCGTTCTCGAGCCGGATGAGCCGAAGTGAAGCTGGTTTCGCACCGAGCGCGATGTTCGGCGGATAGCTGGGCCAGTCAGTCGATCATCTCGGCCTTGGTCGCGGCCCGGCCAGGCTGGTCCTGATCGCGCCAGAACCAGACGGTCACGACGCCGGAGCGGCCACGGACCTGCGTGAGCAGGGGGCCTGTCAGGATGCCGTTGGGGGCACCGTGGAAGTCGGCGGCGTCCAGTAGCGTGTCGGTCAGCGCCAGCCGCGCACGGTTCTGGGCCGCAACCTCCATCAGACGGCTCGCGACATTGACGGTGTCCCCTGTCGCCGTGATGTGCTGATGGCTTTCACCGAGGCGGGAAGCGACGATCGGGCCGGAATGCGCGCCGATCTTGAAGCCGAGCTGGCCGCGGAGCTGCGATGGCAGCGAAGCGATCCAGCGATCGACGCTGCGATACAGGTCGATCGAACATTTCAGCGCGCGCGCGGCGTCATCGGGCATCGCGCGGGGCAGGCCGAACAGGATCATGGCGCCGTCGCCGAGAAACCCGGTGATCAGGCCGCCGCAATCGACCGCGGCCTTGTCGATCAGCGCATGAAACGCCTTCAGAAGATCCTGGAGCTCGTCCGGGTCGATCGCTTCGCTCAGCGCCGTGAAGCCCGAGAGATCGATGAAGACGACGGCCGCATCCTGCCGGACCGGCCTGGACAGGAAGTTCGGATCGCGCGCGAGCCATTCCTGCACGGCGGGCGCCTGGAATTGCGCGAGCGACCGGCTCTTGGCGGTGAGATATTGCGCGCGGCGGCCTCCCGCCCATAGCTGCACGCCGGCGAACACCGCAACCGGCGGCACGGCGGCGGCGAGCGTTGTTGCTGCATTCAGCCAGACGCCATGCGTGAACGCGTACAGATTGAGGCCGGCCCAGGCGATCATCACTGCGGCTGCCGCCATGATGCCGAGCGCGCTGCGCCGCCAGGCAAGCAGGCCCACCAGCAGCATCGGCAGCAGGATCGCGGTCAGCGCGTCGGTGATGCGAACCCTGCGGTCGCGCACGATGCCGTCGCCGGCGACGAGATGGGTGATCGCGGTCGAGACCACTTCGACTCCCGGCATCAGCGAATCGAACGGCGTCGGATAGACGTCGCCGCCGCCGGCGACCGCGGCGCCGATCACGACGATGCGGTTCTCGATCGCCGCGCGATCGAGCGTGCCGTCGAAGATGCTCTGCGCGCTGACGGTGCGGATGGTGCGGCGCGGGCCGTAATAGGTGATCGGCAGCGCGAAATCGGGGTCGGTCGGCACCGCGTGATCGCCGAGCATGAGCCGGTCGGGCGCGATCGTCAGCGGCTTGTCGAGCGCGCGCGTTGCCACGCGCAGCGGAAACGACAGCTCGACCTTGTCGCGGGTCCGGAACAGCATCGGCACCGAGAGCGGCGAGCCCGATTGTCCGATCGCGACGTTGACGACGCCGACCTCGGCGTGATCCGCGAAGGCCGGCAGCGGCAGCAGGAAACGTTCGGCCTGCGGCAGGGCTGCGAGGGGACCCTGGCTGCCCGGTTCCACCGTTTCGCTGGCGGATGGGAAGATCGCTGCGGCGGCAAGCACCATGGGACCGGTGGCGAGCGTATTCGCCAGCGTCGCGTCGCCGATCGCGGCGCTGCGGTCGACCAGCAAGAGGTCGATCGCAACGACCTTCGGCTTGAATTGCACGATGGTGTCGACGACGCGGGCGAGATCGGCGCGCGGCAGCGGGTAGCTGCCGCCGCGTTTGATCACGGTGTCGTCGATCGCGACGATGGTGACCACGTCGGGCGGCGCCTGCACGCCGCGAACCTGCGTCCGCAAATCGGTCAGCGCTGCCTCGAGCCGATCGAGAAAGCGCAGATGGCCGTTGGCGTGAGCAGCATAGATGCCCGCGCCCCATAGCGCAGTGAGAACAAGGGCCACCAGGATCTGGACGCGTCTCGTCATGACGTATTGCAATCTTCTTTGTCGCCCGGGCCTTGCTGCGCGGGCCTTAATTGATTGTCCTGGCCTGCTGGCCAAGGCCTTGTTGATCAGGGGGCCTATTGACCAAGGCCTATTGACCAAGGCCTATTGACCAAGGCTCAACTGACCAAGCCCTCTACTGACCAAGTCTCGCCATCAGCGCGTCGACGCGCGGCTGGCCCCATGTCTTGACGGTCAGCGGGCCGGTTGCCTCGACATCGACGCCTTCACCTGGTCCAAGCACGACGCCGCGTCCGCGGCTCCTGCGCGTGACGCCGACACGGCCGTCGGCGACGAAGACCGAGGTCTTGGCATCGGTGACATCGACCGCCCATTTGGTGCCGCGCACCGCGGCGATCGCCTGCGGCGTCAGCACCTTGAAGGGATTGCCGCGGGGCTTCTTGGGCACCTCGACCAGCAGTGCTTTGCTGCTCAACTCCACGGAGTCTATATGTCCGTCGCGGTTGGCGTCCTTAAGTTCAAATCGGGCGCCGTTTTCGGCAACGATGGTGATGCCGTTGTCGCAGCGCCACACCTGCGTGCCAGCGGCGGCTGGCGATGCCGCGCAGCCCGCGTTGGCGGCAGGCTGTGCAATTGCAGATCCAATCAACAGAAATGACCCCGCCAGGGCAAAAAATCCTGCGCGCGCGAACCTTCTCATGCCAGCCTCCGTATGCATGCTCGGCACAGTTCAAGGCGGTATTGATACGGTACCGTATCACACGCAGAGGCTGCTGAAAAGTGCCGCTCTCGCAGCTATTTTCTCGAAGCGGCGATTTCCAGTCCGGTGCGATCAACTTTCAGTCAGGGCGCCCCGCTGCGTGAGCGCTTCGTGTCGGACGCGCGATGTATGCGTCGCCCGCGAGCGGTGAGGGACGGCCGCCGCACCAGCCTCGCGCAACGCTTCCCCGCTATCTTGCGGGTATTGAAGACCACGAAAATGACTTGGTTGGTGCGTTTAGAAAGGTTGCCGGAAGGCGCACGCCCAGCGCGCTGAATCGGCCGAGAATTATAGTTAACAAGCGCGACTAAGTCCGTAGTTCTGCGGGCTTTTTTCTCGAAATGGTACAGCGTTAACGAGTTGCCTCGGAACTGCCCGAACTTAATCCGCATTTAACTAAAAGTCGCCTTAATGACGCTCCGACCTCCTGCGAGATGCTGTTCCCGGATCGTGACCAGCGGCACTTCAAGGGGGACTGAGTGACACCGTCCTGGACGCAAGGCGAATGAGTACGAGTATCGCTGCGCAGAGTAACGCGGCACGGAAGTCGAAAAATTTCTCGAAGCACAATTCGCGGAAATCTTCCCGGAAAATGACCACGACCAATTGGCTTGGCGCCGCGGCAATCGGCTGCGCCGTGATCGGCGCCGGCTGGACCGTTTACACCAACGTCCTCGGCGCGAGCGTCTATCCGACCGTCGGCAGCGCCGGCTACGACGAGCCCGTGATCAAGCGCGCGCCCAGGGTGGCGCTGCGCGAGGCGGGGGAGGCCATCCGGGAAACCTTTGCGCTGCTGCCCGACCGCTTGCAGGTCGCAGCCCCGATCTCGCGCGAGATGTTCAACGAACGCTTTGCCGCGGCTGCCACGCAGGGCGTGGAGTCGAATGCGGCGAGTGCCGCGCCCGCAACCCAGATTGCCGCGGTCAAGGAAGCGCCCAAGCAAAGCGTGATCGCGAAGGTCGCGGAAGCCTTGAAGCCGGCGCCCTCGGCCAAGGTCATCGACAAGGCCAAGCGCGCACCGGACGCGCAGATGCAGCTGGCTTCGGCCGACCCGGCCGAGATCGTGCCGGCGCCCGAGGCCAAGCCAAAGTCCTTCGCCGACCGCGCCAAGGCCGCGGTGATGTCAATCACCGGCCCCCGTCAATCGATGGTGGAGAAGCTCTGGGGCAAGCGTGAGCCGTCCGGCGGGCTGCTCGCCTATGCCTCGGCCGACGCCAGCATCACCGCGAGCATCGCGCCGAAGGAGCAGAACCCCATGCTCGGCGGTTCCGCTCCCTATGAGCGCGACACCGCGGTCTACGACATCACCGCCAAGACGGTTTACCTGCCCGACGGCACCAAGCTCGAGGCGCATTCCGGCCTCGGCTCCAATCTCGACGATCCGCGTTCCTCGCGCGTCCGTATGCGCGGCGTGACGCCGCCGCACATCTACACGCTGAAGCCGCGCGAGGCGCTGTTCCACGGCGTGCCGGCGCTGCGCCTGACCCCGATCGGCGGCGAGAGCGCGATCTACGGCCGCGATGGCCTGCTGGCGCACACCTTCATGCTCGGGCCGAACGGCGATTCCAACGGCTGCGTGTCCTTCAAGGACTATTACGCGTTCCTCGACGCCTACCGCAACAAGGGCATCCGCAAGCTTGCGGTGCTGGCGCGGGTGGAGTGAGGCGCCGCGCGCCTCGCTACTTTCCACACGATCAGCGTTTGACGAAAACCAGATTGCACGGACGCGCCTCGTTGCGCTTGCCGCTGCCGCGAGTGCGTTCGAACTGGGCATCGACCGTAAAGGCGTAAGGCGAGCCGGGCGGTACGTTACCGAGGGTGTAAGTGCTCGCCCCCGTCGTGCCGCGTGCGCTCAAGGTCGTCTTGCCGTCCGCGGGGATCCGGCCGTCAATCTCCAGCCGATTGACACCGCCCTGGCCCTGCACCTCGGCGTGAAACACGCCATTGGTTACGGTTCCGACCAGGGGCCTTGTGAAGCCTTGTGCCTTGCCGGAAGCCGAGCAGTTCAGCGTCACGTCCCAGTTGCCGTCGAACTCCTTGCTGCCGCCGGCTCCAGCGTTGCCGGCTGGCGCCAGCGCCACCTTCTGCTTCAGGCCCTCGACGCGCGCCTTGGCGAGCGTCGCGAAGATGCAGTTCGGAAATCGCGCGAGATGATCCTCAAACGCACCCAGCGTGCCGATCCCCTCGGCAGCCTTCCAGTGCGCCTCCGCGGCAGCGCAGGGATCGGCCCGCGGCGCGGCTTGCGGCGCCGCTGGGGCCACGGTGACCGTGACAGGACCGTTCAGATAGAACTTGCCGATGATCGAGAGCGAGAGTTCCGGCAGCTGGGTCTTGCCGCTGCTGTCATAGACGTCGCTGCTGATGTCGCGAAAGACGTCGCCGATTTCCTGCGGCTCCTCGATGTGCTTCAGGAACGCGGTCGTATAGGGACTGTTGCGGCCGCTGCCGTCGGCGGCGACCTGTCCTGATTGCGTCGAGAACGATACGATCGTGCCGCGCGGCGCCTCCACCTTGGACAGGCCGCGCCCGACCGAGGCGGCGCGCGTCGCCGAGCGCTTGAGGGTTTCCGCCAGCGGATTGTCGCGGCAGGAATCCAGCACGAGGATGCGCAAATTCTTGGCCTGCTGCAAATCGTTCACGATATCGTCGACCCGCACGAAACGCTTGAGGTCCGCTTCGTCCGTCAGCGCGGCGTCGACCGGCATCAGATAGTTCACGCCGTTGTACTGCATCGCATGGCCGCTGTAGTAGAACAGGGCGACATCGGCTTTGGCAGCGGCGCGCGCGAAGCGGATGGTCAGGTCCTGCATGTCGGCCTGACGCAGGTCGATGCCCTGGAGCACTTCGAAGCCGCTGCGCCTGAGCGAGGCCGCGACGTCCTCGGCATCGTGCGACGGGTTGGGAAGCTGCGCCGTGCTGACATAGGCGCCGTTGCCGATCACCAGTGCGACCCGCGTGTCCGCCGCCGATGCGGGGGCAAGGCTCAGTGAGAGGGCGAGCAAGGCCGGGAAAAATCGAGGCAAAATTCCAGAAGGAGCGCGCATCAATGCCTTCCAGGGAAATATTGAAAAATATGCGCCAGATTAGCGCATGCCGCGCCGGCATCAATGGCCTCGTTATGGAACGGTCAAATTTAGCTCACGTGACATCCTGTCACGCCGGGCTCGCCGCCACCGTCTTGCGCAGCGCCATCTCGGCCGCGATCGCCTCCCGCACTGCGGGGCGCGCCTGCATGCGCGCCAGATAGGCCGACAGGGGCGGCCATTGCGCGATGTCGATTCCTGCCGGACGCAGCAGCAGCAAGGCCCAGGTGAGGTGGGCATCCGCCACGGTGAAACGGTCGCCGACGAGAAACTCGCGATCCGCGAGATGCGCGGATGGCACCGCCAATGTCTGTACGATCCGGGCGCGCGGCTTGGCGAGCGAGCCGTCGTCTTTGTACCAGAAGGTCGGAAACAGGAACGCCTTGTGGATCTCGGCGCCGATGAAGCTCAGCCACTCCTGGAGGCGGTAGCGGTCGGGATCGCCGAAGCGGGGCGCAAGGCCCGTCTCCGGCTTCAGATCGGCGACGTACTGCAGCACCGCCGCGGTCTCGGTCAGCCGTTCGCCGTTCTCCAGCACCAGCACCGGCACCGCGCCCTTGGGCGATACGCCGCGGAAGTCGCTGTCGTCGTCCACGATCCTCTTGGTCCAGATATGGGCGAGGCGGTACTGCGCCTCGATGCCGGCCTCCATCAGCGCGATGCGGCTGGCGAGCGAGCAGGCCATCGGAAAGAAATAGAGTTGCAGCATCGCATCGCTCCGTCAGGCCAGCGCTTCGCCTTGCGTGATGATCGCGAAACGATCCGACAATTCGGCCAGCGCCACCTCGTGAACGGTCCTTGCCGGGAGTGTGCCGCCGCGGATGTCGGGCAGATCGCGGGTGGCGCAGCCATCGGCCGCGATCGTCGTGCGCAGGCCGAGGTCGAGCGCGGCGCGCGCGGTCGAGGAGACGCACATGTGGGTCATGAAGCCCGCCAGCACAATGTTGGTGCGGCCGGTCGCGGCGAGGCGTGCTTGCAGATCGGTGCCCGCAAAGGAATTCGGCAGTCCCTTCTCGATCACGGCCTCGTTCGCGAGCGGCGCGAGGATCGACACGATCGCGCCGCGCTCGGCCTCGCGGTCGAACAGGCTGCCGGCGCGGCCCTTGTGCGCGACGTGGAAGATCGCCGCGCCTCTCTGCCGCGCACGCGCGAGCAGTTTTGCGGTGACCGCAATCGCGGGCTCGGCGTCGGGCAGGGCGAGGGGACCGGTGCGATATTCGTTCTGGATGTCGATCAGCACGAGGCAGGAGTCGGACAGTTTCGGCGGCGTGAGATCGGCGCCGGAGAGCTCGAGCAGGGTCTTGGGAGCGGTCATGCTGGTCAGGCCTTCTGGGGGATCGAATGCCGCGACACTAGCGCGGCGGCGGCCTGCCATTGTGCAGGACTATTGCAGCATATGGCTGCAAATTTGCAGGCTGGTATCTTGCCTGCTAGGCTCGGTCACCATGAACTGGGACGATCTGCGCATCATCGCCGCGGTAAGGGACGAGGGCACCTATGCCGGCGCCAGCGCGCGGCTGCGCATCGACGAGACCACGGTGGGGCGCCGCCTCGCGCGCATCCAGCGCGATCTCGGCGTGCCGCTGTTCGATGCGGTGGACGGCCTGCGCCGGCCGACCCGCCATTGCGAGGCGGTGCTGGAACATGTCGGCGCGATGGCCGCGCATGTCGCGGCGATCGATCGCATCAAGGAAAGCCAGGCGGGCCCGGTCGGCCGCCTGCGCATCGCCTCGACCAATGCGGTCGCCGAAGAATTGCTGGCGCCGCACGCCAGCAGCTTCCTGCGCGACCATCCCGGTCTCACCCTGCAATTCCTCACCGCCAGCGGCAACGTCAAGTTCTCGCGCTGGCAGGCCGATCTCGCCATTCGCCTGCGCAAACCGGAGAAGGGTGACTTCACCATCTCCAAGCTCGGCGAGGTCAGGCTGTATTTCTTCGAGCCCGCCGAGCGCGGCGGCGAGTCGATCGCCTGTTTCTATCCCGACGAACTCGACGCCATCCCGGAGCAGCAGTTCTTGCGCGCGAAACGGCTGAAGGCCGCCCGCTGCGTCACCGACAATGTCCGCATCATCCGCAGGATGATCCAGTCGCATCACGCCGTCGGCGTATTGCCCGAGCACAGCTGTGCGGAGTTGCTCGCCGATCGCAATCTGCGTGCGACGTTGCTGCCGAAGCGGCGTGACGTCTGGCTGCTGGTGCAGAACCATCTCAAGCGCGATCCCGCGACGCGCGTGACGATCGACTGGGTGAGGGCCTGTTTTCAGGAAACGTCTCGCAGTTGACGCCACATCGCGCTGTGCTCATCGCGTCACAGCGCGCGGTCCGCGACGAAAAATCTCGCGCCTCCCTCTTGCAACCCGAACGTGCTTCGTCTATTGAGCCGCTCCTTCGCTAGGCCGTGGGTTCGGGCTCTCTGAGATCCCGACTGGCGCGGGCCGGTCTCCGGTTTCGTGTTCCGCCGAATGAAGATGCAGGACGTAGCTCATGGAGAGCGTCGGGGTGAAACCCGAAGGCATCGGTTCGATTCCGGTTTCTTGTACCAACCAAAGGATAGCTCAGTGGTAGAGCAGATGAATTGTACTCATCGTGACGCGGGTTCGAATCCCGCTCCAGCGCTCCGTTTCAGCCTGAAAAGCTGATTCCTCTGAAGGGGACCGGACGCGCGCTTCAGTCGCAGTCCGGCCGTTTTGCCGCAAGGCTTTCCGTCCGAACCGAGACACTGTGAGACCGGCTCTGCGCCGCGGGTAGATACCGCTTGCGCTGATGCCGGGTGGCTTCGCTTGACCGCGCGACTTTTGTCGCGCGATCGCGCGCGTGCGCCCGTCATCATGCAAGCTCAAGCCCCGGCCCGCCGACGTCATGGGAAGCGTCGTCCGCGTCCTCACGTCCTTTGCAAACGAAACCTGTTGTCCGGCATCCGGCCGGGCGCAAACGATGGAGACGTGCCATGACTTCTGAAAAGACCTGGCATTTGCTGACGACTGCGATCACCGTGAAGGACGGTGAGCGCGCGCTACTCACGCGAAACGGCCAGCTCGAGCGGGTGCTCGCGCCCGGACGGCATCGCCTGTTCGATTGGCGCAACGAGCTGACGGCCACCGTGTACAACGTCGTGGGGACCGAATTCCCCACGGACCGCTACGCGGTGCTGAAGGCCGCGCGGCCCGATCTCGCCGCCGAGCTGTTCGAGGCGGTCGAGACCGGGGCGGACGAGGTCGCCATCGTCAGCCTCGACGGCCGGCCCGTGCACCTGATGACGCCCTGGCAGGTGCGCGTCTACTGGAAGGTCGCGACCCGCATCGATGTTGAGCGCATCGATGTGTCCGCGGATTCCAAGGTCAGCGCGCGGCACCTGACCATGATCGAGCGCAACCGCTCGACCGTCGTGATGGAAGCGGTGGTCGAGAACCACGAGGCCGGCCTGCTCTACGTCGAGGGCCGGCTCGTGGAGCGGCTCGCGCCCGGCCGGCACGCCTTCTGGACCGTCGGCCGCAAGATCGAGGTGAAGCGTCTCGACCTGCGGCCCCAGGCGGTCGAGATCACCGCGCAGGAGATGCTGACCAAGGATCGCATCGCGCTGCGGGTGACGCTGACGGCGTTCCGCAAGGTGGTCGATCCCGAGCGCACGGTTGCGACCGTGCCCGACGTGGATGCGTGGCTGTACCGCCTGGTGCAGTTCGCGATCCGCGAGGCGGTGGCGGGCCGGACGCTGGACGAGGTGCTGTCTGCGAAGGCGGCGCTGGATGCGGAGCTGCGCGACTATGTGCGGGCACGCGTCGCGGAGTCCGGCGTGGAGGTGACGGAGCTCGGCGTCAAGGACGTGATCCTGCCCGGCGAGATCCGAGAGTTGGTGAACAAGGTGGTTGAGGCGGAGCGGGTCGCGAAAGCGAACCTGATCCGCCGGCAGGAGGAGACTGCGGCGACGCGGTCGCTCCTGAACACCGCCCGCCTGATGGAGGAGAACCCCCTGCTGCTGCGGCTCAAGGAGCTGGAGTCGCTGGAGCGGCTGGTCGAGAAGGTCGGCCGCATCGATCTCCACGCCGGCAACGGCGAGGGCCTCGATGCTCTCCTGACCCGGCTCGTGCGCCTGAAGGCGCCCGAGAGCACGTGAAGCAGAAGGGCCGCCCACGGGCGGCCCTTCACATGTCCGTTGTCGTCACGTGGCATGAACCCGTGTGCGCGTCGGTGCGACCAAAAGCGGGAGCGGATATTGCATGCGCGCGAAGGTTGCTTAAGCTCACCGCAACGATCGCAGTCTTGATCAGGGCAAGTCAATGACCACTCTGGAGCAGACCATCCGCCCCTCGGCGCAATCGCGGGAATGGAAGGCGATCGTCATACTGATCCTGCTGGTCCCGCTGCTGTGGTCGCCGCCGTTCCTGTTTCGCTTCTTCCTGTATCAGCCGTTCAACATCCCCTCGAATTCGATGGCGCCGACGCTGATGGTCGGCGACTACGTCTTCGCCGCCAAATATGCCTATGGCTACGGCCGCTATTCGTTTCCTTTCGCGCCGTCATGGATCTCCGGCCGTGTCCTCGCGGCCGAGCCCGAGCACGGCGACGTCGTCGTGTTCCGGTCGCCGAAGGACATCTCGGTCGACTACGTCAAGCGTGTGATCGGGCTGCCCGGCGACCGCATCCAGATGCGCAACGGCCAGCTCGTCCTCAACGACCGCGCGGTGACGCGCGTCGCCCTGGCGAGCGTGCCCGGCGGCTCGGCTTGCGGGGTGGATGACGGCGCCAGGGTCAAGCGCTGGCGCGAGACGTTGCCGAACGGCGCGAGTTACCTGACCTACGATTGCGTCGACAGTGGATACGTCGACAACACCGACGTCTACACCGTGCCGCCGGGCCATTTCTTCGTGCTCGGCGACAACCGCGACAATTCGACTGACAGCCGCTTCATGTCGGTGATGGGCTTCATCCCGATGGATAATCTCGTCGGCCGGGTGACGCGGATCTTCTGGTCGCTCGACCCCAACGGCCGCTTGCGCGGCGAGCGGATGGGGAAGGTTTGGTAGGGGGCTCGTCATTCCGGGGCGGAGCGGAGCACGGGCTATGGTGCGCAATGCGCACCTGAGAATCCATAACCACAGGCGGGTGGAATGGCCTACTACGTCTACATCCTCGCAAGTAAGAACTACGGTACACTCTACATCGGTGTGACCAGTGACATCGTGCGCCGCGTCTACGAGCACAAGACTAAAGCCGTTCCCGGCTTCACGACAAAATACGGCGTCGACAAGCTGGTGCTGTTCGAAATCTACGATGATGCTGCAACTGCAATCGCCCGCGAAAAAGAGCTAAAGAAGTGGAAGCGGGATTGGAAGACGCGGCTGATCGAGGAGCAGAACCCAAATTGGGATGACCTCTATTCCGGGATAGCCAACTGACGTTCGTGGTTATGGATTCTCAGGAGCGCAATTGCGCACTATAGCTCGCGCCCAAGAGGGCGCGTCCCGGATGACGGGGAGAGAGTGCTCCGGCCGGGAGAGATTTACGGAATCGCGCTGTGCTCCATCCGCTCGTCATTCCGGGGCGGCGCAGAGCGCCGAGCCCGGAATCCATAACCACAGGCGGATGTTTGAGCGCACGAGTTCAGAAGGTGGGATGATCTTTATCTCGGGATATTCAACTACGGTTCGTGGTTATGGATTCCGGGCTCGCGACTTCGTCGCGCCCCGGAATGACGGGCCCCCAAACAAAAACCCCGGCATCGCTGCCGGGGTTTCGCATTCTTGTCGTTTGCCAGAGTGGCCGAACTCAGAAGTCCATGCCGCCCATGCCGCCGCCCGGGGGCATTGCGGGGCCGGCGCCGCCCTTCTTGGGCAGCTCGGCGACCATGGCTTCCGTGGTGATCAGGAGAGCTGCAACCGAGGCTGCGTTCTGGATCGCGGTACGGACCACCTTGGTCGGGTCGATGATGCCCTTCTTGACGAGGTCGCCGTATTCGCCGGTCTGGGAGTCGAAGCCGTAGGCGTACGACTTGTTCTCCAGCACCTTGCCGACGATCACGGAGCCGTCTTCGCCGGCGTTGATCGCGATCTGGCGAGCGGGAGCCGACAGTGCCTTGCGCACGATCTCGACGCCGGTCTTCTGGTCGTCGTTCTTGGTGCGCAGGCCCTTGAGCTGCTCGGAAGCACGGAGCAGGGCGACGCCGCCGCCCGGGACGATGCCTTCCTCGACAGCCGCGCGGGTCGCATGCATCGCGTCATCAACGCGATCCTTGCGCTCCTTCACCTCGACCTCGGTCGCGCCGCCGACGCGGATCACCGCGACGCCGCCGGCGAGCTTGGCCAGACGCTCCTGGAGC